>Ga0114959_10000555_pt1 | contig 35461 bp, 32 predicted proteins | sample C_130625_EF_Meta_FD_87317 | JGI IMG/M metagenome (GOLD analysis project Ga0114959, IMG submission 87317) | Freshwater microbial communities from Lake Croche, Canada to study carbon cycling - C_130625_EF_MetaG | ecosystem: Environmental > Aquatic > Freshwater > Lake | place: Lake Croche, Canada... | reverse complement strand
TATATCAGAAATGCCGACAAAAAAATCACTGGTGTAATAATTGATGTAATGGGATATCATTTAGAAGGAACTAAACAAGAAGTAACCAGTACTACTTATATTATGGACCGCCAACCAATTTTAAAAGTTAAAAGAAAGCAATTCGTTATTAGCTAGTGGTGTTTGTTCGCCAGTTACTAAGTTTTTAACTACCAACGTATTTTCCAACAATTCCTTACTGCCTATAATAACGGCGTAAGGAATTTGTTTTTTATCGGCATATTTAAACTGCTTTTCGAACTTGGCGTTTTCATGAAACAGTTCACAAGCAATATTTTGTTCCCTTAATTGTTGCATTAAACCAAACGCAGCTTTGCTTTCGGCCTCGCCTAAATTAAAAAACAATACTTTGGTTCCGGTTTGAACTTCAGCAGGAAATAGCGCTAATTCTTCCATCACATCATATATACGGTCTACGCCAAAAGAGATTCCCACACCTGGAACATTTGGCACACCAAAGCTGCCTGTTAAATCATCGTACCTGCCGCCACCACCAATGCTGCCCATTTGAACTTGGTTGGCTTTTACTTCAAAAATGAGTCCAGTATAATAATTCAAACCCCTTGCTAGGGTAAAATCTGCTTGTAAGTGCTGGCCTACAAAAGTATTTGCATGATAATTTAATACGTATTCAATTTCTGCAATACCGGCACTAGCTGTTTCGTTACCAGATAATAATTGCTTGAGTTGTGTAAGCTTCTCGGTATTTGATCCTTCAATATTTAAATAGGTTTCAATCGTTTGAATTTGGTTGGCAGTTAATCCGCGTTGGCTTAGTTCTTCTTTTACTTTATCTAACCCAACTTTATCTAATTTATCAATCGCTACAGTTATATCAACCATTTTATCGGCACCTCCACAAAATGCTGCTAATGCGGCTAAAATTTTTCGGCTATTGATTTTTATGACTGTATCAATACCTAATTTTTTAAAAACAGTGGCATAGATATTGGCAAGTTCTACTTCATTTAATAAAGAATAACTACCTACAACATCTGCATCACACTGATAAAACTCTCGGTAGCGGCCTTTTTGCGGACGATCGGCTCGCCAAACGGGTTGAATTTGGTAGCGTTTAAATGGCATGTTTAATTGCCCGTGATTCATGGCTACATATCTGGCAAAGGGAATGGTTAAATCGTAACGTAACGCTCTCTCTGTTAAGTCTTTAGTGTTCTTTCCGTCTAGTGCTTTTTCGAATGCAAGTTTAGATTGTTCTTGTTTTGCAGGATTGTCTAAACCATTATTAAGAATCTTAAAAATCAATTTATCGCCCTCGTCTCCATATTTACCCATTAAGGTGTCTAAGTTTTCCATGGCTGGGGTTTCAAGAGGTTGAAAGCCATAGTTTTCAAACTCATTTCTGATGGTTTGAAAAATATAATTACGCTTGCGCACAACAGTTGCGCTAAAATCGCGGGTGCCTTGTGGTAAACTTGGTTTGCTCATAATTAATTCGCTTGAACGCAAATATAAGTAAACTGAAATTGGGTTTTGAGGCTAACAAGCAGTAGTATTTTAGTGATTCAAGGTTATGGAATCATTAAAAATCTGCATCTATATAATAATTAATCATTTTGTTTTGAATTGCTCACCGATTTTGCTTTTCTCAATAGAATTATTACTTAAATTGCCAACCCCAATCAACAAGATGTTAAATGCAAGATAGTTTTAGAGATAAACAGCAAAAAAGTTATACTTTAATGCGCATGACATACGACTTAAGTATGGCTGTTCTAATTTTGGGAATGGCAGTAGTCTTGTTATTTAGTGAACGGTTGAAAATCGATCAAATTTCATCGATTGATGCAACCTTTCGATATTTGTTTGGTGGGATTAGTATTTTGTATGGTGGTTTTCGTTTGTATAGAGGAATTAAGAGAGATTATTAAGGGATGCAACAAATGAAAAAATATGTTTTTTTGTTCTTTGTAATGTTGCTGCTTTTTGCTTGTAAAAATCAAAAAGCGGTAGATGATAGAGACACGCCAAATAAAGGGACCATTTATATAAGTGTAGATGAGAGTTTTAAACCAGTTATAGAAGAACAAATAAAAATTCATCATTCTTCTTTTCCGGAAACGAAAATTATTGCATCTTACAAGCCCGAAGTGGAGTGTTTAAGAGATTTGCAAAAAGATAGTACCCGGATGATTATTATTGCCAGGGGATTATTTAAAAATGAAACAGCGTTCTTTGAGTCGAATTTAGGATACCAACCACAGTTTGCTATTATGGCTTACGATGCAGTGGCTGTTATTGTTAATCAAGCGTCGAAAGACAGCATTTTTTCAATGGCAGATTTAAAAAATATCTTAACAGGAAATAGCAAAAGAATAGCAGTGATGGACGGAAAAAACGCAACCAGCACGGTTCGTTTTTTACAAGACTCTATTTTACGAGGAGCGAGCTTTGGTGCGAATGTAGTAGCATCTAAGAATAGTGCAGATGTAATAGACATTGTATCGAAGAATGAAAATGTAGTTGGTTTTGTAGGATTGAGTTGGGTCGGGGATAGTTATGATCCACAGCAGCAACAAAATTTGAAAAAAATTAGGTTGGCATTGGTTGAATGTGTGCGTTGTATAGAGAAGGGTTATTTTGCAAAACCATCTCAAGCATCTATTGCATATGCGCAGTATCCTTTACCCAGACCCATGTATTATATTTTAAAAGAAAATGCACCGGGCTTAGGAACAGGGTTTATGAATTTTTTAAGTTTAGAAAGAGGACAATTGATTTTTAAAAGGGCACTCCTGGTACCTGCTAAAATGAATTTTAATAAAAGATCAGGAAAAATTAAAGACTCAGATTAACACAATAACTATAAAAATCGACAAATGAAGAAGACAGTTTCGATGATGTTAACAGCACTGATGGTGGTTCAGTTCGCTATGGCTCAATCAGTACCTGAGGGCATCAAACTATTGCAGAGCGTTTATAAAATAAATAGCGCGAAGGCAGTATTACAAAAGGCATACGATGCCAATCCAAAAGATCCACAAGCCATTTATTGGTTGGGGATAGCTAATGTAGCTAAGAACAGAGAAGTGTTGTCTAAAGATGGCATTGCAGCTGCAAGGGCTTTATACCAAAAAGCTTTGCAAGATGGTGTAAACGATCCGTTGATTTGGGTAGGCCAAGGCGCTTTAGATATTTTGGAGAGTAATAATGTAAATGCAGCTAAACAAAAATTTGAGCAAGCAATTACTACCACTACCGAAACAAAAGGAAAAAACAAAGGCAAACCAAGTGCAGTTATATTAAATGCAATTGGTATGGCAAATGCATTGGGTGGATCAACTATTGGCGATCCTGTTTATGGTATTGAAAAACTTAAGCAGGCTGCAACTATAGATTTAACCAATTCAGATATCTATTTAAACATGGGTATTTGTTATTTGAAAATGGGTGGCGAAAATGGTGGAGAAGCTGTAAAATCTTTTCAAGAAGCTATCACACGCGATCCTAAAAATGCACGTGCTATGTGGCGTATTGGTAAAATTTACCAAAGCCAAAACAACAAAGAATCTTTGGAATTATTTTTTAATAATGCCATTGCTGCAGACCCAGGTTTTCCAGCACCTTATTTAGAATTATTTAATTATTATTCTAATCGTGATGTTGTAAAAGCAAAAGCATATTTAGATGATTTTTTAAAGAATGCCGATAAAGATCCTGTAAACGATTTCTTTTATGCAGAATATTTATTTCGTGCTGGAAAATACCAAGAGTCTTTGGATAAAGCTAAAGAAATTGAAAAGTCTTCAAGCCTAACAGCAGTGCCACGTTTGAGCCTTTTGTATGCCTATAACTACGATCGTTTAGGTGATTCAGTTTCAGCAAAAAACAATGTAATTAATTTCTTTAATGCCAAGGCAGATATTCAAGCTACCGACTACGATTTAGCTGTTAAATTGGTTTCTAAATTTCCAGGCAATGAAGCACAAGCTGTAGGATTTTTAGAGCAAGCAATTGCTAATGATACGGCTCGTGTAAACAAGTTAAATTATATGAACCAAGCAGCAGAAATTTATGGTAAAGCCAAAATGTATGCTCAGCAATTACAGTGGTTACAAAAAGCAGTTACTATAAAAGGCGCTGTTGCAGAAGTAGACCATTACAAAATGACTCTTGCTGCATTAAATGCAAAAGACTATCCTAAAACAATTGAATTAGCAAAAGCATATATGGCTGCAATGCCAGAAAAACCTCAACCTTATTCTTTTTTCAGAAAAGCGGCTGTTGCTTCAGATCCAGATACTACCAAAGGAATTGCTGTTGAGTACTTGAATTATCTTGATTCTGTTTACACCGTTGTTAACAAAGAGAAGTATAAAAAAGATATCTTTTTAAATAAGTATTACGCGATTAAATATTATATCAATAAATTTAATAGCATCAAACAAAGTCCTGATTTCAAGTTCAAATCCGATGGCCAAAAATCTGAATCTGTTGAATTGTTCTTAGCAGTTTGCCAAAAAGCACTAGAAGTAGCTGATAAGATGTTGCTTTTATACCCAGATGCAAATGATGATAATAACAAGTTTTCAGTTGGTGTAAAAGCGGAAATTCAAAAAAATATTGACTATTACAGCAAGCCGCCAGCTAAAAAAACCAGCGGATCTGCTACTCCAGCCAAATAATTTCAAAAAAAACACAAGAAATGACTCCTCTTTTTGAGGAGTTTTTCTTTTGTAACCAATACAGGCTTATTTTTGCGCCACTAATTCTTATTTCATGAGTGGGTTGACGTTTTTTTTGGATGTAAATGAATCAAATTCTGCTGTTGATTATCTGCCAATTGGCCTTCAACTGATTTTTGCCGCGGGCTTTGTGGCAACAATGATAGGGGTTTCAGCTATTTTGGGCCCTAAAAGAAAAACAGCAGACAAGCTCGAAAACTTTGCTAGTGGGGTTGAAACCCATGGAAATGCCCGTCAGCCAATGGCTATCAAATATTTCTTGGTGGCAATTCTTTTTGTGCTATTTGATGTAGAGGTTATCTTTTTTTATCCATATGCGGTAAACTTTAGAGAACTTGGTTGGGCTGGGTTTAGCGCCTTACTAATGTTTGTAGGTTTCTTTTTGGTAGGATTTATCTATATCCTAAAAAAAGACGCTTTACAGTGGGAAGATTAATTTTTTAATATTAACTGATTATATGTCACGTCCGGTTCGATTTAATACGCACCCTATTGAAGCAAAGCTTTCCGATGCTATTTCTGTTGCAGAAGCACCAGATGGATACGCAGGCGAAGGCTTTTTTACTGCCCGTTTGAGTGATGTGGTAGGGTTGGCTCGTAAAAACTCTTTATGGCCCTTGCCTTTTGCAACTTCTTGTTGCGGAATTGAGTTCATGGCTACCATGGGTTCTCACTACGATTTGGCCCGTTTTGGATCGGAAAGAGTAGGTTTCTCGCCTCGTCAGTGCGATTTATTGATGGTAATGGGAACAATTTCTAAAAAAATGGGCCCTGTTTTGCGTCAGGTATACCTTCAAATGGCCGAACCTCGTTGGGTTTTGTCTGTTGGAGCATGTGCTTGTAGCGGTGGTATTTTTGATACTTATAGTGTATTACAAGGCATCGACCAGATTATTCCGGTGGATGTATATGTACCTGGTTGTCCTCCTCGTCCGGAAGCAATTTTAGACGGGTTTATGAAAATTCAGGAACTCGTTGGTCTAGAAAGCATCAGACGTAGAAATAGCTATCAATACAAGGCGTTGATGAATAGTTATGGAATAGAATAATTCAATTGAAATGGCATTAACAAACGAACACATTCAACATCGATTAACAGAAAAATTTGGCGACCTAGTTTCCAATTTCAGCGTGTTGTACGATATGCTCAATTTTGAAGTTTCCACAGATCAAAATTTGAAAGTCTTACAATTTTTGTACGATGAAGCAGATTTAAATTTTCAATTCTTAACTGATTTGTGCGGCGTAAATTTTCCCGACCAAATTGGCCGAGAATTAGCAGTTGTATATCATTTGCACAACTTGCAAGACAATGTGCGTATTCGCTTTAAAGTGTTTACTAGCGTGGCTTCGCCTGATGTTTATACTGCTTCGAAATTATTTTCTGCTGCCAACTGGATGGAAAGAGAAACCTATGATTTTTACGGAATTAATTTTATAGGACATAGCAATCTTAAGCGCATTTTAAATGTAGATGAGATGGACTATTTCCCATTAAGAAAAGAGTATCCGCTCGAAGACCAAACGCGGATTGACAAAGACGATCAAATGTTTGGAAGAGGATAGCAATAAAGCTGATTAACTAAAAATAAATAAGCCCCTTGGGGTTTGGGTATGACAGAACATCATCAACACCATATTAAGCTACCAGAAGGATCTATTGAAAAGCAGACCACTACTTTAAACGTAGGGCCTACGCACCCTGCAACGCATGGTGTGTTTCAAAATATCATGGAATTAGACGGCGAACAAATTGTTTCTACAGAACAAACTGTTGGATACATTCACCGTGCTTTTGAAAAATTAGCTGAACGCAGACCACTGTACCAAGTAACACCTATTACAGATCGTTTAAACTATTGTAGTAGTCCCTTAAATAATATGGGATGGCATTTAACCTGCGAAAAATTATTGGGTGTAAAAACGCCTAAGCGCGTAGATTATTTGCGCATTATTATTATGGAGTTGGCGCGTATTTCCGATCACCTAATTTGTAACTCCATTGTTGGGGTTGATACAGGTGCTTACACAGGATTTTTATACGTAATGCAATACCGCGAATTGATCTATGAAATTTACGAAGAAGTTTGTGGTTCTCGCTTAACAACTAATATTGGACGCATTGGCGGATTCGAAAGAAATTTCACCAATACTGCTTTTACAAAACTCGAAAAATTCTTAAAAGAATATCCTAAGGTTTTAAAAGAATTCCAAAGCTTGTTTGCGCGTAATAGAATTTTCATGGAACGTACTATTGGCGGCGGTGCTATCAGTGCAGAACGTGCGTTGAATTATGGATTTACGGGTCCTAATTTACGTGCAGCTGGTGTTGATTATGATGTGCGTGTACATAGCCCGTACAGCAGTTACGAAGATTTTAATTTCTCAATTCCAGTAGGAAAAACAGGCGATAATTACGATCGCTTTTTGGTGCGCAACGAAGAAATGTGGCAGAGCTTAAGCATCATTGAGCAAGCCTATAAAAAAGTACAAGAATTTAAAGGTGCAGATGCAGAAATTTTTCATGCAGATGTTCCTGAATATTACTTGCCTAAAAAAGAAGATGTGTATACCAAAATGGAAGCACTCATCTGGCATTTTAAAATTATTATGGGAGAAGTAGATTTACCAAAAGGCGAAGTTTATCATTCCATTGAAGCAGGTAATGGCGAGTTAGGATTTTATTTAATTAGTGATGGAGGTAGAACACCATTCCGTTTGCATTTCCGTCGCCCATGTTTTATATATTATCAGGCATATCCTGAATTAGTAACAGGTGGCATGTTAAGTGATGCAATTGTAACAATGAGTAGTTTGAATTTGATTGCGGGAGAATTGGATGCATAATTGCAAAGAGAAAACGAATTGATTTATTGATTTTTTATAAAGAGGTATGGTACAATTTTCAGAAGAAAAACTAGCTAAAGTAAAAGAGCTCATTGAACGCTATCCCGAAGGAAAGCAGAAGAGTGCTTTACTACCCTTATTACATTTGGCGCAAGATAGTTTTGGTGGATGGCTAAGTTCCGATACAATGGACTATGTAGCATCATTATTATCCATTGAGCCAATAGAAGTGTATGAAGTTGCCACATTCTATAGCATGTATAATACCAAGCCTGTTGGTAGGTATATGTTTGAAGTTTGTCAAACCGGACCCTGCATGTTAAATGGAAGCGACAATATCATTGAATATATTAGTAAAACACTTGGCATTAAACCAGGTGAAACAACCGCCGATGGATTGTTTACTTTAAAAACAGTGGAGTGCTTGGGAGCTTGTGGTTATGCACCTTTAATGCAATTAGGCAAACATTATCGCGAGCATTTAACCAAAGAAAAAGTGGATGAAATTATTGCAGAATGTAGAAACACAGCCGCTGCAAACAATTAGATCGATCAACAATTAAAAGTCCTCCGAGGATTTAAATATGGGAAGAAAATTATTATTAGAAAAAGCGCATGTTCCAGGAATTCGCAGCTACGAAGTGTATCGCCGCGAAGGTGGATATGCTAGTGTTGAGAAGGCTTTGAAAACAATGAGCCCCGAAGCTATTGTAGAAGAGGTGAAGAAAAGCGGCTTGCGTGGCCGTGGTGGTGCCGGTTTTCCTGCAGGAATGAAATGGAGTTTTATTGCAAAACCAGAAGGCGTTCCGCGTCACTTGGTTTGTAATGCCGACGAAAGCGAACCAGGAACTTTTAAGGATCGTTACCTAATGGAATTTATTCCGCATTTATTAATTGAAGGATTAATCGTTTCATCGTTTGCCCTAGGAAGCCATGCAACTTATATTTACATCCGTGGAGAATATGCTTGGATTCCCGATATTTTAGAACAAGCAATTAACGAAGCAAAAGCAAACGGATTTTTAGGAAAAAATATTTTAGGTACAGGTTTCGATTGTGAAATTTATGTTCACCGTGGAGCCGGCGCTTACATTTGTGGAGAAGAAACTGCCCTTATAGAATCATTAGAAGGCAAGCGTGGTAATCCGCGTATTAAACCACCATTCCCTGCTATTAAAGGTGCATGGGGTCGTCCTGCAGTGGTAAACAATGTAGAAACCTTAGCATCAGTAGTTCCAATTATTAATATTGGTGGCGAAGAGTATGCCACTATTGGTGTTGGAAAGTCTACTGGTACAAAATTAATTTCGGCTTGTGGCAATATTAATAAGCCAGGTGTTTATGAAATTGACATGACTATTTCTGTAGAAGAATTCTTATACAGTGACGAATATTGTGGCGGTATCCCTAACGGAAAAAAATTAAAAGCTTGTATTCCAGGCGGATCTTCGGTACCTATTTTACCTGCTAACTTATTATTAAAAACAGCCAAAGGCGAAACCCGTTACATGAACTACGAAAGTTTAAGTGATGGTGGCTTTGCTACAGGATCTATGATGGGTTCTGGTGGATTTATTGTGTTAGACGAAGACCAATGTATTGTGAGAAATACTTATTCATTGGCACGTTTTTATCGCCACGAAAGTTGCGGTCAGTGTTCGCCATGTAGAGAAGGTACTGGTTGGATGGAAAAGCTTTTGTATCGCCTAGAAAAAGGAGAAGGCAAAAGCAGTGATATTGATTTGTTATGGGATATACAAAGAAAAATTGAAGGTAATACCATTTGTCCATTAGGAGACGCTGCGGCTTGGCCAGTAGCAGCTGCTATTAGACATTTTAGAGATGAATTTGAATGGCATGTAACGCATGCGGCAGAAGCTCAAACCAGCAATTTTGGTTTAGCGCATTATGCCGATCCAATTCATGTGCCAACGGTATAAACAAGCATATTAAAAACTTAAATATGCCCTTTCGGGGGATGTGGTATGAGTGAAATACAATTATTTAAAGTAATCATCGACAACATTACAATTGAAGTGCCTGCAGGTACTAGTATTCTGCAAGCTGCACGTCAAATTGGAGGAGATGTTGCACCGCCAGCAATGTGTTTTTACAGCAAGCTAGAAGGCAGTGGCGGTAAGTGTCGTACCTGTTTGGTAGAAGTAAGCAAGGGTTCCGAAAAAGACCCACGCCCAATGCCCAAATTAGTAGCTTCTTGCCGTACAACTGTCATGGATGGCATGGAAGTAAAAAATATTACTAGCCCAAAAGTGGTAGATGCTAGAGCTGGAATTGTGGAATTCTTATTATTGAATCATCCACTAGATTGTCCGGTATGTGATCAAGCAGGTGAATGTCATTTGCAAGATTTAAGCTTCGAACACGGCAAGGCTGGCACTCGTTACGAGTTTCAACGCAGAACATTTCCCAAACACGATTTGGGAAAATATATTCAGTTGCACATGACACGTTGCATACTTTGCTACCGTTGTGTATTTGTTGCCGATCAGCTAACCAATAAACGCGAACACGGAATTTTAGACAGGGGAGACCATTCAGAAATTGCTACATTGATTGAGAAAAATTTAGACAATGATTTTATTGGAAATGTAATTGATGTTTGTCCGGTGGGCGCATTAACCGATAAAACTTTCCGATTTAAAAATCGAGTTTGGTTTTTAAAACCCATGGATGCGCATCGCAACTGCCCTACCTGTAGTGGAAAAGTAACTTTGTGGAATCGTGGAGAAGAAGTGTTTAGAGTAACTGCTCGCAAAGACCAATGGGGCGAAGTAGAAGACTGGATTTGTAATGATTGCAGATTCGAAAAAAAGCAAAGTTCCGACTGGACAATTGAAGGGCCAAGATTAATTGACAGGCATTCTGTAATTGCGCAAGGACACTATGCGGGAACAGTTGGCACACATATTCCAACAGAAACTTTTAAAGCGGTTCATGGTGGCAGGGACCCTAAATTATTGATGGATATTCATTCGGTGAGTGAAGTAAACCAAACAAATATGGAACTGAGTTTAATCAATGGACCGGCGCATTCCAACAATTTTAATTCTAACAAAGACTAATTGTACTATAGCTCATGACACTACTTGCATTTGATTGGCTACTGATAATAGAAAAACTGGTATTAATTGCCATTATAGTTTTTGCAAGCTTGGGTATTGCCTTGTATACCACATTTGCAGAACGCAAAGTGGCGGCCATTTTACAAGACAGACCAGGCCCAGAAAGAGCAGGTCCTTTTGGATTGTTTCAACCATTTGCCGATGGATTGAAATTAATCATGAAAGAAGAAATTATTCCATCTTCGGCCAATAGAACATTATTTATACTTGGTCCAGGATTGGCTATGACAGCGGCTTTAATGACTTGTGCCGTAATTCCTTGGGGTGGAACAATCTCTTTATTTGGCCGAGAAATTTCTTTACAAATAGCAGATATTAATATTGGTATTTTATATGTATTTGGTGTAGTGAGTGTTGGTATTTATGGTATGATGATTGGCGGTTGGGCATCGAATAATAAATTTTCTTTGATGGCTGCATTGCGCGGTGCATCACAAGCTATTAGTTACGAATTGGCTATGAGTATTGCATTGATTGCACTATTAATGACAACAGGTTCGTTAAGTTTAAAAACTATTGTAGCACAACAAATGGCTCCTGGTCATTTATGGAATATAGCGTATCAACCATTGGGTTTTATATTGTTTTTCATTTGTGCAATGGCCGAGTGTAATAGAACACCTTTCGATTTGCCAGAAGCAGAAAACGAATTAAATTTTGGATACCACCAAGAGTATTCTTCTATGAAACTTGGGTTCTATCTTTTTTCGGAATACGTGAATATGATTATGAGTAGTGCAGTGATGGCATCGCTATATTTTGGTGGATATGATATTCCTTTTTTCAACGAAAGCGTTTTGCCTCAAAACATTGCGGCACTAGTTGGGGTAGGTGCTTTATTAATTAAAATTGTGATATTCATTTTTGTATTTATGTGGATTCGTTGGACCATTCCAAGATTCCGTTACGATCAATTAATGAATTTAGGTTGGAAGAGTTTAATACCATTGGCATTGGTAAACATGCTTATAACAGGCGCGTTTATCTTAGCTAAGATGTAATGATTTTTTTGAATTTTTTTTGAAAAATTCGGCGTAAAAAATATTTTTGTAACCCATATTTAAGCAAACGCAAAGCCAAAGCAAAGCGGACATCAAAATGGAGGCATTAACCAATAGAGTAAAAGAAGTTAGTCGCAAGCCGATGAGTTTCTCGGAGCGATTGTACATACCCAATATTTTAAAAGGTATGGCCATTACTTTCAGTCATATGTTTAAGAAGCAACCGACTATTCGCTACCCAGAACAAAAGCGCGAATTCAGTCCGGTTTTTCGTGGTTTACACGTGCTTAACAGAGACGAAGAAGGTCGCGAACGTTGCACTGCTTGTGGATTGTGTGCAGTAGCTTGTCCGGCAGAAGCCATTACCATGGAAGCCGCCGAAAGATTACCTAGCGAAGAACATTTGTATCGCGAAGAAAAATATGCTGCAAAATATGAGATCAATATGTTGCGTTGTATTTTTTGTGGTTTGTGCGAAGAAGCTTGTCCGAAAGACGCAATTTATTTAAGTGAAACTTTCGCACCTGCAAACTTTACGCGCAAAGGATTTATATACGGGAAAGAAGAATTAGTAATACCTAATCAACTAACAGATCCTGCAGGTTTTGCAGCAGCCAGGGGTGCCGCGCGAAACAATTAATAGCATAATTAAAGAACAATGAGTATAACAGAAATATTATTTTTCTTTTTGAGCGCACTAGCTATTGGTAGTGCTATCATGGTGTTGGTTAGTAAGAATCCGGTGTATAGTGTATTATGGTTGGTAGCAGTTTTCTTTGCTATATCGGGCCATTATATTTTATTGAATGCCCAGTTTTTAGCCATCGTGAATTTGATTGTTTATGCAGGAGCCATCATGGTGTTGTTCCTCTTTGTAATCATGTTAATGAATTTGAATGCACAGAGTGAACCACAAAAAAATAGTTGGATGAAATTAGCCGGTGTAATTTCTGGTGGATGTTTTTTAATGGTGCTTGTTTCACTTGTTCGCCAAGCAAACGAGCTGACTAATAAAAAAGCACTAACGGTAGAAGGAAATATTGGCCTCATTAAAAATTTAGGTAAAGTATTGTTTAGTGATTATGTGGTGCCTTTTGAAATTACTAGTGTATTATTTTTAAGTGCAATGGTTGGTGCCATTGTCATTGGAAAAAAAGATTAAACAGTGGCAACAAAATTTGCCCAATAAAAATATTTTAAAAACGCTTTGAATAATTAATTCGAGCAACAAGTAGCAAACATGCCAATACAATATTATATCTATCTGTGTTTAACTTTATTTAGCATCGGTATCATTGGTGTGCTTACCCGCCGCAATGCTATCATTGTATTTATGTGTATTGAGTTAATGCTCAATGCGGTGAATTTATTATTGGTGGCGTTTTCGAAAATGCATTTAGCAACAGGCTTGGTAGCAGACAAAGCCACCAAAGTAGGAACCGATGGTCAGTTATTTGTATTTTTTATTATGGTTGTAGCAGCAGCAGAAGTAAGTGTAGGGTTGGCTATTATTGTTATGTTGTATCGTAACACACATTCGGTTGATATTAACTTTTTGAATAGATTGAAAAATTAAAAATGCGCAGCTTGTAATTGAGTAACTTTTTTGTTACAAGCTTCGGTCCGGCATATTATGAGTAAACTTGTTTATTTAATTCCGCTGTTTCCCTTGCTAGGTTTTCTGATCAATGGATTGGGTAGAAAACACTTGTCAAAATCCATGATTGGCATGATTGGTACGGGTACCATACTCGCTTCATTTATTGTGAGTGTATTGGTGTTTTTTGATGTGAAAGCAACTGGAGCATCAACAGTAGTTACCCTTTTTAATTTTATTCAAGTAAAAGGATTATTAATTCCATTTGCTTTTCAGGTAGACCAATTATCTGTCATTTTCTTGTTAATCATTACAGGTATTGGCACATTGATTCACTTGTATTCAACAGCCTACATGCATGACGAAGAAGCAGCACATTTTGGCCGCTATTTTGCTTACTTAAACCTCTTTATATTTTCAATGTTACTGTTGGTATTAGGTGCCAACTATGTAATCATGTTTATTGGTTGGGAAGGAGTTGGACTTTGCTCTTATTTATTAATCGGCTATTGGTTTAAAAACAATAATTATAACTACGCTGCTAAAAAAGCGTTTGTAATGAATCGAATTGGTGATCTTGGTTTTTTACTAGCCGTATTTTGGTTGATTTTTAAATTAGGCACAGCCACTTATTCGGATGTGTTTTTACATGTAGATAAATTATCGGCATTTGATATTACTGCCATAACAACTTTGTTATTTGTTGGCGCAATGGGTAAGAGTGCGCAGATTCCTTTGTACACTTGGTTGCCAGATGCAATGGCGGGTCCTACACCAGTGTCTGCATTGATTCACGCAGCTACCATGGTTACTGCAGGTATCTATATGATTGCACGAACCAATTTATTGTATTCTATGGCACCAGGCACACAAACCCTGATAGCTATTGTAGGATTGGCTACCGCAATTTTTGCAGCAACCATTGCACTCAAACAAAACGATATTAAAAAAGTATTGGCCTACTCAACCGTGAGTCAACTTGGGTATATGTTTTTAGGATTAGGCGTTGGCGCTTATACTGGCGCAGTGTTTCACGTAATGACGCATGCATTTTTTAAAGCCTTATTATTCTTAGGCGCAGGGTCTGTTATTCATGCTATGCACCACGAACAAGATATTACAAAAATGGGCGGACTAAAAAAGTTCATGCCTATCACCCATATTACTTTTTTACTTGCCTGTTTGGCCATTGCAGGGATTCCACCATTTTCAGGATTCTTTTCTAAAGATGAAATTCTAATGGCCGCTTATGCAAAAAATCCTATTTACTATTATGTAGGATTAGGTGGTGCATTGATGACTGCTTTTTATATGTTCCGTTTGTATACACTAACTTTTTTAGGTGGATTTAGGGGCACACAAGCGCAAGCAGCACATGTACACGAAAGTCCAATTGCCATGACCCTTCCATTAATAGTGCTAGCTATATTATCGGTAATTGGCGGATTAATTGGTATACCAGAAGTGTTTGCAAAAGACGCACATAGTTTGGGTAATTTCTTAACGCCAATTTTTGCACAGTCTGCGGCACTTGCAACAGAACATCATTTAGAAGCATCACAAGAATATTTATTCATGGGGGTTTCTACATTGCTAATTGCGGGCATCATTTTTTATACCATTAGCAGTTATAAAAAATTCCAATCAACCGAAACCGAAAATACAGGCTTGGCAAAAGTCTTAGAAAACAAATGGTATGTCGATGAGTTATACGATACAATAATTGTAAACCCATTAAATGCCATTGCAGGCTTTTTTAAAAATATTGTTGAAAAAAATATTATTGATGGCGGCGTGAACGGCGTTGGTAAATTGGTTAGTTATAGTTCAAGACAAATTCGGTTATTACAAAGCGGACAAGTGGGTAACTATGTTTTAATCATGGTATTAGCCATTGTTGTATTTATATTGATTTGGTTTAATGATTTAACCTTAAGTTATTATTTAAACCGTTTATTTAAAAATGCTTAGTTGCTTTAAAGAAAATATATGATCGCTTTATTACTCATATTAATTCCATTGCTTAGCGGACTTGCTGTATTCTTTTTAAAAGATGCAAGTACTTCAAAAGCATTGGCCCTCGGCTCATCTGTTATTACATTAGCATTGTCTTTAATGGCGGTTAATAGTAAAGGAGTATTACATTACGATGCAAGCTGGTTGCCAGGTTTGGGTGGCAGGTTTACACTCATGCAAGATGGCATGGGAAAGATGCTAGGTTTATTAACCGCTATTTCTTTTCCAGTAGTATTTGCAGCAACCTATAAAAATACATATCAAAAACCTGCTGCATTTTACGGGTTGATGTTGTTAACCCAAGCAGGATTATTAGGCGTGTTTTTAGCAGCAGATGCTTTATTGTTTTATTTCTTTTGGGAGTTAGCATTAATTCCGGTTTATTTTCTTTGTTCTATTTGGGGTGGCGAAAAAAGAATTGCCGTTACTTTTAAATTCTTCATTTATACTTTTATAGGATCATTGTTAATGTTGGTGGGTATTTTATTTGTGTATGCACATACATCCGACCATTCATTTGCCCTACAGTCTTTTTATAATGTTCAATTAACTGGCAAGCAACAAGCATATGCATTTGCATTATTCTTTATTGCTTTTGCTATAAAAATGCCCATATTTCCATTGCATACCTGGCAGCCAGATGCTTACGAACAAGCACCTACTGCTACAACCATGATATTAAGTGGCGTAATGGTTAAGATGGGACTTTTTGCTGTGATTCGTTGGGTATTGCCCATGGTTCCGGGTGCCGTAAAAGGACATAGTTTATTCATCATTATTTTGAGTGTAATAGGAATGGTTTATGCATCCTTAATTGCCATTAAACAAGACGATATTAAAAGACTAATTGCCTATTCTTCTATTGCGCATATTGGTTTAATGTGTGCTGCAATTTTTACCCAAAATCAAATAGGGTTAGAAGGGGTAATGATTCAAATGTTCAATCATGGTATTAATGTAATAGGACTATGGATTGTAGCCGATGTTATTGAACAACAATTAGGAACACGCAAGTTTAGTGAACTAGGCGGACTAGCACAGAAAGCACCAACACTAGCGATACTGTTAGTAGTAATGGCATTGGCCAACGTGGCATTGCCTTTAACCAATGCTTTTGTGGGAGAGTTTTTGCTATTTAATGGTTTGTTCCAATACAATATTTGGATTGCAGCAGTAGCAGGTATTAGCATTATTTTATCGGCAGTGTATACCTTAAATATGATTCAGAAAATATTTTATGGCAACACCGTTGAAAAAACAAATAACGCAGTAGAAATTGATTTTAATGTACAAGTAGTATTAAGTGTTTTAGTAGTGATGGTATTGGTAATGGGTGTATATCCACAACCAATGATTGATCTTACAAAAGACACTGTTAATGCAATTTTTGCGCACAGATAATTGAAAACAGGGCTTCTTACAAAAAGAAGTTTTTTAAGATAAGTACTTATGAATGCAATTATAGTATCGGCTTTATTAGGAGTAGTGATGATGTTTAGCGGCATCTTCTTTAAAAATAAATCAATCATAAAGCATATTGCTGCTGGATGTTTATTGCTATTGTTAGGAGCCAACCTGCTGCAGCATTATGAAATTTTTACTATAAAAATTGACACCCACAATTTATTGCGTTTCGAAAAAATGGGCATTTTCTTTAATACGATTACAATTGTTGCTACACTTATTTATGTGTTGCTTAGCGGAAAAGATATTGAAAAAACTGGTGTACACGTTGCTGAATATTTTGCACTGCTGTTTTTTATTCTATGTGGCGTAAGTGTTCTAACATCTTTTAATGGATTATTGATGTTGTTCTTAGGAATTGAAATCATGTCTATTCCTTTGTATATTCTAACAGGAACCGATAAACGCAATTTGAAAAGTAATGAAGCTGCTTTAAAATATTTTTTAATGGGATCTTTTTCAACAGGAATTATGTTGATGGGTATCACATTAATTTATGGTGGTTCCGGAAACTTTCAAATAGGTCAATCGGTGGTTTCAAGTGCAGCAGGAACGGTGCCTAGCGCTTCTTTTTTAGAAGTGGCCGGATTGCTATTATTGTTTTCTGCCATGTGCTTTAAAGTGTCTGCAGCACCATTTCATTTTTGGACGCCTGATGTATATGACGGCGCTCCTAGTGTGTTCACTTCTTTCATGGCAACCATTGTAAAAGTGACAGGCTTCTACGCATTCATTCGTTTGTTTGAAAATCAGAATGAATTGTTAGGACCAACATGGAAAATTATTTTATCGTTTGTAATTATTGCCACTTTATTAGTAGGAAATATTACGGCTGTTTTTCAACAAAGCGTTAAACGCATGCTTGCGTATTCAAGTATAGCCCAAGCAGGTTTTATGCTTTTTGGCTTGTATGCTAGCAATGAGTTAAGTAAAGAAGGTATTTTATTGTATGCTGCTGCGTATAGTTTGGCAACAATTGGCATATTTGCTGTTTTGATAAAAATGAAAGACTATACTTTAGATGGGTTTAATGGTTTAGCCAAAACCCAACCAGTATTGGCTTTTACAGCAACAGTATGTTTAATGTCTTTAGCAGGTATCCCATTAACAGCAGGATTTTTTGCTAAATATTATATGCTAGCAAGTGTTGTAAAAGCAGGCGGGTCTTTATGGATTGTAATTGTTGCAGTGTTATTTGCTGCAGTTAGCGTTTATTATTATTTCAGGGTTATTCAGGCAATGTATTTTAAAGAAGGGGAAGCTGAAACCACTGAAATTACTCAAAGTTTTAAAGTAGGCTTGGTGTTTGTAGCAATTTTAATCTTGCTGATTGGCGCCCTACCCTCTGTATTGCTCAATTATTTCTATTTTTAACCGCTCTTCATATTTATAGAGGCAGTTTCTTTCAAACGGTCAATCTCAATTACCTTTAAAGTATTGAACGTATTAATTAGAATAACGGCATGACCATTTTTGATTCCTTTAATTTAGCTTGGCGCACAGTAAAAGGCAATAAACTTCGTACGAGTATTACTGTTGCTATAATTGCATTTGGTATCATGGCCTTGATTGGCATTGTTACTGCAATTGAAGCCATGAATCAGAGCCTAAAAGAAAGTTTTTCTTCTATGGGTGCAAATGCCTTTAGTATACGTTTTAAAGAATCGAATAATTTTTTTGGAGGAGGAGGAGATCGAAATAGGGGACAGTTTGCAAAAACCAAGAGGGGCAAAAAAGAAAAAAAATCAAACTTGGGCAAACCTATTCGTAAAGAAGAAGCAGAAAATTTTAAAACAAGTTTCAACTATCCGGGTGCTATTGCCTCAATGTATCGGCGAGGCCCAGGTCAGCAAGAAATTCATTACGGCATTAAAAAAACAAATCCACAGATTTCTGTTTGGGGTGGAGACGAAAACTATTTCACTGTAACAGGCTATAATATTGCATTAGGAAGAAACCTAAACAACCTAGATGTTCAAAGTGGAAGGAATGTTTGTATTTTAGGGAGCAATGTTGCTACTAAATTATTTGGAGAAAAACCGGAATCTTGTATTGAAAAAATCATAAGAATTGGAAGTGTTCCTTATCGTGTAATAGGATTATTAAAATCTAAAGGTTCTAGTGCAATGCTTCGTCAAGATGATGTGATTGTAACATCTTACACCAACCTTAGAAGATTTTCAAATAGTAGTCCATCTTATTTAATTGGCATAATGGTTGGCAATGTAAAAGAAATAGATGTGGCTAGTGGTGAAGCTATTTCAGATTTTAGATCAGTTAGAAAATTACTACCTGTAGAAGATGATAATTTTGTAATAGAAAAAAGCGACAGATTCGCAGAATTATTTATTGGGTTTTTAAGTAGCATAACCGCCTCAGCTGCTGCCATAGGATTAATTACCTTGATTGGTGCTGCAATTGGCTTGATGAATATAATGTTGGTGGCTGTTAACGAAAGAACCAAAGAAGTAGGATTAATCAAAGCAATTGGCGGAAAAAGTAGCAATGTCCGTCAGCAGTTTTTATTCGAAAGCATTATTATTAGTTTGCTAGGAGCGGCTTTTGGTATTTTTTTAGGCGTAATGGTAGGAAATTTATTCTCTTTGATTTTACATACTGGATTTGTAGTGCCTTGGGGATGGGTAGCCACAGGTATTATTATTTGTTCTGTTGTAGGACTAGCTGCTGGTATTTATCCTGCAATGAAAGCAGCAAGACTCAATCCTATTGAAGCTTTGCGTTACGAGTAATTTCTATTTTATTTTTTTAAATTCCTTTAGTTGTTGGTTAATGTAGTAACGAATATCTTCATTGGAAGTATTTTGTCTTAACCAATTATAATTAGGCCTGCTTTGTTGCATAAAATCTCTTAATTGTTCGTCTTTAAATCCGGTTGTTTCTACCACTAATTGCGCTGAATAACGATAGTTGATATACGCTTCGCGTTCGCTAGATTCAAAATAATCTAATGCCCTTCTTTTACTTTTTTCGTGTTTAGAAAATCGATCAATACTTATGCCAATTCCTGCGCCAGAATTAGCATTGGCAAATAGCGGCTTTTTATAAGAAACCATATCTTGTAATAAATCGTTTCTTCTTTCTAAACTATCCATTTGGTAAGCACTCATTCCTTTTGCTGTAACAGTTACATTGCCTAAGTCGTGAGATAGCGGAGAGGCGAATAATTCAATAGAATCTAATTGCGCATAATTTCTATTAAACTGTATGGTATCAAAATGGTATCCCACAGCAGCAAATGATAACACTTCATTTTCTTTAATAATTAATTTAAAACGACCATTGCTTCCGGTCATTACAGTTTGATGGGTATTGTTATTAGTAATGCTTGCAAGCACTACTGGTGCATGCGTTACACTATCGCGTAGGTAGCCAACAATTGGTTTATTTTTTTGCGCAGATACAGTCAAACAAAATAAAACACTTAGTATTCCTAGCAGCCATTTCATAGTTGTATAATTTGTACAAAGGTATCAATTCGATTTGGTGTATGGGTGGAATATTAAATGGATGAAATTTTAAAATACAACTTCGAAATATTTTGATGGCTGCGCAAAAAAAAGGCTGTATCAAAACTGATACAGCCTTTTAAAAATAAAATCAAAAACTTATTTAGGATCCAATCCTTTTTTAATACGGTCAGCCACATCTTGAAGATGGTATTTACTCATCTTGTCTGTTGTGCCAGGAATGGCTGCATTAATTTCTGCTTGAAGTGCTTTTAATTCACCTCTTGCTACAGATATTACGTCGGTATTTTTTACGTTTACAGCTGGAGTACCACCACCAAAACTCATGGTAATAATGCTTGGGCCAGATGCAGGTGTAATTAAATCAATTAATTTTTCTGCATAAGCTTTTTGTAAATTTCTTCTATAACCATCAATTGGTTTTTTAGAATTCAATTCACTCCAAATGCCTGTGTGTAAATCATTAATGTATTCAATGATTGAATAAGTGCTACTGCCATAACGGTTAGTGGCCGCTACCAATCTAAATAAACGTTGTCCATCTAACAAACTAGTTAAAGTACCTGTTTGTGTAGACTGAATTGTTTCAAGTGAAGTTGGATTAGCAATTTTATTTAAGATATTTTTATCTAATAACCAAGATGGTGTTTCAAATAATTGCTTGTGTAAGAAACTTACCGCTTCTTTTTGAATAGCCTTACTTGTTGGCTCATAAATATCACCAGCTTCTTCTACACTTTTAAAAGTCTCATTAACAGCACCAACATTTCTGGTAACATGGCCCATATAACGATTAAACTGACTAATAACGTTGCTATAGATATCTGATAAATTTTCGTATTTATCGCCTTCTTCTTTTGTCCAGGTAGGAAGTGCAGGTAAGATGCGTTTTAGGTTTTTAATTCCGTATTCGCTTGCTTTCATACTGTTATCTCCTAGGTCTTCTGTTTGCGCACGCGCATCAACACTACGACCTTCGCCGCCAAACCACAAACGAGGATTTGCTGCTAATTTATCAATGATCCATTTGTTGTTTAATTTTTGATCTTCTTCTGGATCTTTAATACCTGTGTATTTATAACCCCACTCAAGCGCCCATTTATCGTAGTCGCCAATTCTAGGGAATAAACCAGATTCAGTAATATTATCTTCTGGTTGTGCAACATAGTTAAAACGCGCATAGTCCATGATAGAAGCAGTATGACCATTGGCTTCAACCCATGCTTTGTTGCGTAAGTTTTCTACCGGAGTTTTACTACTGCTGCCCATATTATGTCGTAAGCCAAGTGTATGGCCAACTTCATGAGATGAAACAAAACGAATCAATTGACCCATCAACTCATCATCAAATTTCATTTTTCTTGCTTTTGGATCTACCGCAGCAGTTTGAACCATATACCAATCATGAACCAATTTCATTACATTATGGTACCAGTTAATATGGCTTTCTAAAATTTCACCAGAACGAGGATCATGCACCTGCGGACCAGAAGCATTTTCAATATCAGAAGCTAAATAGCGAATAACAGAAAAACGTGCGTCTTCTAAACTCATAGTGCTATCATTCTCTGGCCATTCTTTACCAACAATTGCATTTTTAAAACCAGCTTTTTCAAACGCTTTTTGCCAGTCATTAACACCATCAATTAATGGTTTGTGCCATTGTTTTGGCGTTGCAGGATCTACATAATAAACAATTTGTTTAGCAGGCTCTACCAAAATGTCTTGTTTGTATTTTTCTAAGTCTTCTGGTTTTGGTTCTAATTTCCAACGAACAGCAAATTCTTTGCGATCAACTTTTTGTTGGTCATCAGAAAACTGTACATATCTATCTGTAAAATAACCTACACGACGGTCAAATAAACGAGGCGTCATTGGTGTTTTAGGCATTAATAATAAAGATGTATTCAATTCTACGGTTACAGCTCCTGCATTTGCACCTGCTGGAGTACCACCGCCACCGCCACCTGGCATTGGAGAAGGAGCACCGAAGCTACTGCCGCCAGAACTAGCACTATATGTTTTTACTGTTCTAATTTCAGTATTGATAGGAAATGTTTTTATGCCTTGAACATAAGACCTATCTGCAGCTATCATTGTTAAATTAAATGCACGCTTATCATTAGCGTCCATACCAACTACTTGGTTATCACCTTTAAAGAAATCGGTAACATCAATGATAGTGCTAGTTGAATCTTTGCCAAATGCCTTGATATCAAATGCTGCAGCAATTGGGTCTAAATATGAGTTAGCCACTGCTTTAGAAATATTATTGGTAGAATCAGCTGCGCTAATTAAAGTAACAACTCGTAAAAAAACGTTGTTGCTTGGTCCTTTTTCGAACTTGAGTGTTTGTTTATTAACTTCTCCACCACCATAAACGCCAGCACCACCAGGTACTTTTGTAAAACGTGTTATAGCAAAAATTTCACGACCCATAATAGAGTCGGCAATTTCAAAGTAGAATTTGTCGTCTACTTTATGCACTGTAAATAAGCCTTTTTTTGAAACGGCTTTGTCTGTGATTACATCTTTATAAGGTTTTGGAGCTACTTTGGGAGCAGCTGCACCACCAAATCCGCCCATACCAGACATGCCAGCAGGTGGAGTTGCGCCAGGAGTACCTGGATTTGGGGATTGAGGGCCACGTTGGGCAAAGCCTACTGCACTTGCCAAAAGCGCCAATGAAAAAAAATAAATTTTCATAACTAGTTTTTGATTTTTAATTATTTCTTAAAGATAGCGTTCAACTGATTTCAACAAAAATAAATTAACAACTCTTGTATAAGTGGTAAACAAAAATCGAAAGTATCGGTGAAAAGGTCAATTTCTCCGCCAATTTGCATTTTTATTATAATTAATTGTCGTTTTAAAAAAAAGAAAAAAAGATTTTATGTAACCTGATAAGTTTTTCAATAAAATAACTAATTTGTAGCCCTTAACAAAAATGTATTGTAAGATTTGTTTTTTTCAAAACTTTTTTGTGTAGCATTGCTAAATTAAATTTTTAATCAACTGTAATTTTTAAAAAAACCAAAAATCAATTGAATCATGGCTGACATCAAACCAACTGCACCAGCGGCAGCAAAAACCGCAACTTCTGCTCAACCTAAAAAGAGCAGCAACTTGGTTGCAACTATCGCTCCTATTGCCTGTATCCTTTTCGGTTACATTTTATGGCGCTTCGTTATCGGTGCCGACAGTAATTTTACTACACCTGATGCTACTGGTGGTTTTTGGCCTAGTCACAAAGGACCAAAAGGCGCTTTGGCTAAAATGTATGAAGGTGGAATTATCGTTCCAATTTTGATTGGTGCGTTATTAATTGTTATCTCTTTCTGTATTGAAAGAATGTTAACTATTACAAAAGCAAGTGGAACTGGCAATATTGCTGAGTTTGTGCGTTCTGTACAATTCCATTTAGCAAACAAAGATGTTGATAAAGCATTGGCTGCTTGCGACAAGCAAAAAGGATCTGTTGGAAATGTAATGAAAGCAGGTTTAAAGAAATACAAAGAAATGATCACTAATACCGAATTAGGTACAGATCAAAAAGTATTGAATATTCAAAAAGAGGTAGAAGAAGCAACCGCTTTGGAATTACCTATGTTAGAGAAAAACTTAGTATTCTTATCTACTATCGCATCAGTTGCAACCCTTATGGGATTATTAGGTACGGTAATGGGTATGATTCGTTCGTTCTCTAAATTAGGTGACGAAGGTGGTGGAGAAGCTGCTCGTGAATTATCTCAAGGTATTTCTGAGGCATTGTACAACACAGCTTTAGGTATTGGTACTTCTGCAGTAGCTATCATTATGTACAACGTATTTACTACACGTATTGATGGTATCACTTACGGTATTGACGAATCTGGTTTCACATTAACTCAAAGCTTTGCAGCTAACTACAAATAATCGTTTGATTATTTATGGAATCTGTAATGATTTGTATCTTATTAGTGAAACAATTAAATAAAAAACAATGGGTAGAGCCAAATTACCACGGAAGAGTACCAACATCGATATGACGGCGATGTGCGATGTGGCGTTCCTTTTGTTGTCGTTTTTCATTTTGACAACAAAGTTCAAGCCAGCTGAAGCCATTGCGGTAACTACACCATCTTCAGTAGCAGCAAAAGTTGCTGAAACAAAAGACGTAGTGTTAATTACCATTGACAAAGATGGTAAGGTATTTCTCTCTATGGACGATGAGTCTAAAAAAGAAGTCATCGCTAATACATTGAATACCACTAAAAACTTGAATTTAAATGTGCAAGCATTTAAAAAAGCGGGATTTTTTGGTGCACCATTCAGTGGGCTATCTGCTTTCCTTGCAATTCCTGAAGAAGCTAGAAAAGGTAATTCCCTACCAGGTATTCCTAGTTTAGATTCTACACATAATGAAATTAAAGAATGGATGGCGTTGGTATTATCTGCATATGCAGGTCAAAAAGCAAATATTCAACTGAAAGGCGATAATGCTTCTAAATATCCAGCATTTAAAAGTGTTATTGACGCTTTTAAAAAGAATGATATTCTTAAGTTTCAAATGATTACCAATCCTGAAAGCGTACCAGTTGGTACTGATTTATGGAAACTTGGTATGAAGGGTGAGAAAAGATCAGAATAGTAGTAACAGAAAACAAAATTATTCACAACAATAAATTCTTCCGACATGGCAGAAATGGATACCTCGAGTGGGGGTGGTCATAAAAAAGGGCCTGGGGTCAAGAAAAGTAAAAAGCTATCAACTCGTGTAGATCTTACCCCAATGGTGGATCTAGGGTTCTTGCTTATTACCTTCTTTATCTTCACCACCACCATGAGTCAGCCAACGGCTATGAAGCTGTATCTTCCAAAAGATGCAGATAAGCCAGAGGATCAGAACAAGGCCAAGCAATCGGGTGTAATTACCATCCTTTTAGGAAAAGACGATAACGTTTTTTACTACGAGGGAATTTTGGATAATACCGCGTCTAACTTTAAGTCTTCTACATTTAAAGAAATTCGCAACGTTTTGTTAGATAAAAAATCACGTACTCCAGAAAAGGATTTAGTAGTAGTACTAAAACCATCTGAAGAATGTACCTACAAAAACGTAGTGGATATTTTAGACGAGATGGCAATTAATGTATTGAAAAGATATGCATTAGTTGATATTACCAAAGACGAAACCCAATTGGTTAAACTCTCTGAAGCAGCAAATGCCGCGGCACCTGCAAAATAATTAAGTGGAATTTTCCGAAAGGAATTTTACAAATAAAGACACTGAAATCATGGATGTAAGCAAAATTTTATCTGCCGATATCCTCGATATTATCTTCGAGGGCAGAAATAAAGAATACGGGGCATACGATTTACGTAAAACTTATTACAAGCGGATTACAGCTGCTTTGATAGGAATGATTGTAATATGTACGCTCCTGGTAATAGGTTCGGTGATAGCAAATTCAGCAGGCAAAAAGAAAGTTGAACAAGTTGTTCAAGATGTAAATCTTGAAGCAATGAAGCAAGAAGAAAAAAAGCCTGAGCCGCCGCCACCGCCGCCTCCGCCAAAACAAGAACCACCAAAAGTGGAAATTACCAAATTCACTCCTCCAAAAATTGTGAAGGATGAAGAGGTAAAAGAAAAAGACGAAATCAAAGAAGTAGAAAAACTAGAAGACACTAAAATTGGTACAGTAAACCAAGAAGGAACAAAGGACGAAGGTATCGTTGCTCCTCCGGTTGAAACTGGTACTGGTAAAGTGGAAGCGCCAAAACAAGAAGAAGACTACGATAAGGTATTTACCGTAGTTCAAATTCCTGCTGAGTTTCCTGGAGGTTTGCCCGCTTGGACAAAATACCTTGAGCGTAACTTAAACAGAGATTTGCCTGTAAATAATGGAGCACCTTCAGGAAAATACACAGTAGTTGTTTCTTTTATAGTGGACAAGGGCGGAGCTATTAGTGAAGTACAAGCTGAGAATGATCCTGGCTATGGTACCAAAGAAGAAGCTGTTCGTGTTATTAAAAAAGGACCATCATGGAAAGCAGCTGTTCAAAACGGTAGAAACGTAATCTATCGCCACAAACAAAGCATTACTTTCCAAGTATCTGAAGAATAATTACTTCTAAATAGTTAAAAAAGCCCGTTCCGAATTTTCGGTACGGGCTTTTTTATTCGCCGTCATTGTTAACAGTACTTGTATTATTTTTGCCAGAAATACAAAAAGATGTCTGATAAGTTGATGGGATGGGATGATACCATTGTAGCACTTGCTACTCCTCCAGGAATTGGAGCGATTGGTGTAATTCGGGTAAGTGGCAAGCAAACTTTTTCAGTAATCAATCAATTATTTCCTTCAAAAAATTTATTGGCTCAAGCTTCTCATACGGTACATGTAGGCTTACTAAAATTTCAAAACGATTTATTAGACGAAGTCGTATTGGCTTTATTTAAAGGACCAAAATCATATACCGGAGAAGACACGATTGAAATTAGTTGTCATGGATCTCAATTTATTATTGAAAAAATTATACAGTCAATTAATAGTTTAGGTGTTAGAATTGCAAAGCCTGGTGAATTTACCCAACGAGCTTTCTTAAACGGTAAGCTAGATTTAGCACAAGCAGAATCAGTTGCCGATTTAATAGCAAGTAATACTGAAGCAAGCAGGAGAACAGCATTGCACAATATGCGTGGTGGTTTTTCGAGTGATTTACACTTACTGCGCGAAGAGTTAATTAAGTTCTCGGCACTTATTGAATTGGAATTAGATTTTTCGCAAGAAGATGTGGCATTTGCCGATAGAGACCAATTGGTTCGATTAATAACCACCTTGCAACAATCAACCGAACAATTATTGCATTCCTTTCAATTAGGCAATGCCATTAAAAACGGCGTACAAGTGGCCATCATTGGCAAACCCAATGCAGGCAAGTCTACTTTGTTAAATACTTTATTAAACGAAAATAGGGCCATTGTAAGTGAAATAGCAGGCACTACGCGTGACACTGTTGAAGAAGTATTAAATATTGATGGTGTTTTGTTTCGATTAATTGATACAGCGGGTATTCGCGAACACAGTAAAGATGTAATTGAAACCATCGGTATTGAAAAGAGTTTAGAGAAAATGCGTGCAGCAAATTTGGTATTGTATTTATTTGATGTAAACGAAATTGCTCCTACCGATTTGCAAACTGTTGTTGATGGATTTGAAAAAGAACAAATTCATTATTTATTAATAGGCAATAAAGTAGATGGAGTAGAAGCGAAGGCAAAAAATAAATTCGTAAATTTTACGAATTGTATTTTTATTTCTGCTAAAGAAAATTATCATATAAACGAATTAAAATCAGCCATAGTTGCTGCCGCAATTAATGGTGATATACATGTTGAATCCACCATTGTAACCAATGCGAGGCATTACGATGCATTGAAACAATTGAACCAAGCGCTAACCGATGTAGCACAAGGCTTAGCAGATTTTGTTACTGGAGATTTATTGGCATTAGATATTAGACAATGTCTGCATTATTTAGGACTAATTACCGGAGAAATTACCAACGAAGACCAACTAGATTTTATTTTTTCGAAGTTTTGTATCGGAAAGTAATATTCCTCCATCATAAAAAATCTAGTTCATTTTTAATCTAGTTTATTTTTAATTATTATTTTGTGCAGATGAAAAATATTTGCAATAAACATAGGCATCTCATTTTATTTGGAATGATACTCCTACTTGCCGCCTGTAGCAAAAAAGATCAAACTAGTACAACAGTAGTGCTGCCTCCATCGGCGGGAGAAACGATCAGCCCGCCAACGCCTTTTGGGTTTTATGTTGTTGGATATTTTCCTAGTTACAGAGATCCCGCTACCATCACTGACCAGAAATTTAGAATGTGTAATGTGGTGAATTATGCCTTCGCAAATATAACAGCAACCGGAGGATTGACTGTTGCAAATACAACTGTTTTAATTGCTGTTGCCGCAAAAGCAAAAGCGAATAATTCGAAAGTATTCATAAGCATTTCGGGTCTTGCCGCTGATTTTAAAAACATGGCTACTACTGCTACTGGAAGAAATGCATTTGTGAAAAATATTATGCAAGTAGTAAGAGTCTACGGCATGGATGGGGTAGATGTAGATTGGGAGTTTCCAAGAACGGATGATGGTACTGATATTTCTTATGCTGCATTTATGAAGGAACTAAGTGACAGTTGTCATTCAGGTGCTAGGTATTATTTGTCTGCTGCTATTACAGCTGGTAAATATTCAGGGGTAATACGCGATGCCATTAGTAGTAGTTTATGGACTAACAATACGGTAGACTTTTTTAATATCATGGCTTATGATGATTTTAATACATCAGTTCCTTTTAAACACCATAGTGATTTGGCTTTGGCGCAAACCTGTTTGAATTATTGGGTTACCACAAGAGGTATGCCTGCCGCTAAAGCCGTTTTGGGTATTCCTGCTTATGGAAGACCTAGTGGTATTACGCAAACTGGAACAGTTTTAACCTATAGCACCATTACATCTGGATCGGGATCTGCTATGTTAGATTCTGCAGTAGTAAGTGCCGGCGGGTTTACCAACTATACCATATATTATAATGGAATACCCACCGTAAAGCTTAAAGCAAAGCTTGCACAATCAATGGGCAATGGTATTATGATGTGGGAAAAAGGGCAAGATAGAAATGATGGGCTATCATTGTTAAAAGCAGTTTGTGATACGATTGGAAGAGCTTATTAATTTCAGTAGGCAATTGAAAATTCTATCATAAAATAAATAGCTAGTTACTAAATACGATCCAACTTAATGAAATTTTGCAAAAGGCGTTTTCTGTTTCGAAATATAACTGCCCCGAATAAAAAGTTAATTTAACTTTTTATAGCAGCCACAATACTTGCTGCATGTTCAATGAGTTGCTCTAGTACTGCTATTTCTTTTTGCAATGGAATGGTTAAAGGCGCTCTTACATCACCCGCACTTTTACCAATAATAGTTGCACCCGCTTTTATAAGGCTTACTGCATAGCCATTTTTTTTACTTCTTAATCTAACAAATGGAATAAAAAATTCCTTTAAAATTTTCGCCACATTTTCTTTATTGCCTGCTCTTAAATTTGAGTAAAATAAGTTGGCTAACTCTGGTACAAAATTAAATGCGGCTGATGAATAAGTATTTACGCCAATTGACAAATATGCTTCTGCAATTATTTCTGCGGTTGGCACGCCGCCAATGTAAGACAAGCGATTGCCAACAGATTTAATGGTATCATTTAGTTCCTGAATATTTCCAGTGCCATCTTTTAGGGCAATAAAATTTGGGCAGTTGTCGGCTAGTTTTTGAATGTACTTACTAGATAAAACACCATTTGCTCGGTTGTAAAAAATAACAGGCAAGTTGGTATTGTTCATAATTGTTTTGGCATATTCATAAGTCCCATCTTCGGGGCATTCTGTAAGGTAGGGCGGCATTAAAAGTAAGGCATTCATTCCTGCGTCCTCCGCAATATGCGCATACGAAATAGCATCTGGAATACTTCTACCAATACTCGAAATCATTGGAATTTTTTCTTTGACTGTTGCTGCAGTTATAGCTACAATTTTTTTGTATTCATTTTCTGATAACGAAAAAAATTCGCCAGTACCACCTGCAACAAAAACAGCAGACACATTGTGCGTTACAAACCAATCTAATCTTGCTGCATAAGTTTCAACATTAAATTTTCCTTCTTTATTAAAATCGGTTATTGGAAAAGATAATAATCCATCTTCTAAAGACGCTCTGATATGTGTTAGTGGTAATGACATTTTAAAAAATTATTTTTGTGTATAATATATTATCTGGTATTTAGCCATATTACACTCGTTTTTGAAATAGAACTTAATTTAACAAGCGGAAACAGTAGTAATCCACAAGAAGTATTGCTGCCTGCGGTCCATTTGTTGCATTAAAAATTAGTATCGCAAATGAAGATAACTAAATATGCCCTAAAAAATAAAGGCATGCTACTTACTAAACTTTATCCACTAATTGAATGTTATTGAAATCAGTGAATACAAGTTGCTATATCTTTATCAATAATTAGATTTAAAAGCACAATAAAAAATGGAAACGAACTCAAACAATCCAGAAGCAAAATGCCCTTTTACAGGTGCTTCTGCAGCGCACAAACAAAGTACAGCCGGCAGTGGTACAAGAAACAGTGATTGGTGGCCGAATCAACTAAAATTAAATATCCTACGCCAACACTCCGATTTATCTAATCCGATGGATAAGTCATTCAATTATGTTGAGGAGTTTAAATCTTTAGACTTACAAGCTGTTAAAAAAGACATTTTTGATTTAATGACCAACTCACAAGATTGGTGGCCTGCAGATTATGGCCATTATGGTCCTTTCTTTATTCGGATGGCTTGGCATAGTGCCGGTACTTATCGCAATACAGATGGTCGTGGCGGCGGTGGTGCAGGTATGCAACGTTTTGCCCCACTAAATAGCTGGCCCGATAATACCAATTTAGATAAGGCGCGTTTATTATTATGGCCTCTCAAAAAGAAATATGGCAAAAAGCTTTCTTGGGCCGACATCATGATTCTTGCAGGAAACTGTGCATTGGAATCGATGGGCTTTAAAACTTTTGGTTTTTCTGGCGGACGTGTGGATGTTTGGGAGCCGCAAGAAGATGTATACTGGGGAGCAGAACGCGAATGGTTAGGCGATAAAAGATATACTGGCGATAGAGATCTTGAAAATCCACTTGCTGCAGTGCAGATGGGTTTAATATATGTGAATCCAGAAGGTCCTAATGGTAATCCTGATCCTATTGCATCGGCGCGTGATATAAGAGAAACCTTTGCGCGTATGGCTATGAATGACGAGGAAACAGTAGCGCTTATTGCTGGTGGACATACATTTGGTAAAACGCATGGTGCGGCAGATCCGGGTAAATATGTAGGAAAAGAACCTGCAGCTGCTAGCATTGAAGAGCAAGGACTTGGATGGAAAAATACTTTAGGCGCTGGAAATGGCCCAAATACCATTACTAGTGGACTAGAAGGTGCTTGGACAACAACTCCTACAAAATGGAGTAATAATTATTTTGAGAACTTGTTTGGTTTTGAATGGGAATTAACCAAAAGTCCTGCAGGTGCTCATCAGTGGAAACCAAAGGCTGGCGCAGGTGCTGGCACTGTTCCTGATGCACATGATCCATCCATTACGCATGCGCCTACAATGCTTACAACCGATTTGGCTTTAAGAATTGATCCTGCATACGAAGCCATTTCAAAACGTTTCTACGAAAATCCAGACCAATTTGCCGATGCATTTGCAAGAGCTTGGTTTAAATTAACACATAGAGATATGGGGCCTAGTACTCGTTATGTAGGCTCTGATGTTCCTACAGAGGAGTTAATCTGGCAAGATCCTATTCCTGCAGCTACTTATACATTGATTGATGATAATGATATAGCGGCACTTAAGTCTGCCATTCTATCTTCAGGACTTTCTGTTGCTGAATTAGTATCAACGGCTTGGGCTTCAGCAGCAACTTTTCGTGGTTCAGACAAACGCGGTGGCGCCAATGGTGCACGTATTCGCTTGACTCCTCAGAAATATTGGGCTGTTAATAATCCTACCCAATTGGCTAAAGTATTGGACGTGCTAGAAGGAATTCAAGTAGCATTTAATAACGCGCAAACTAGTGGCAAACAGGTGTCTATTGCAGATTTGATTGTTTTAGGTGGATCTGTTGGAATAGAAAAAGCGGCTAAAAATGCTGGTGCTACTATTTCAGTGCCATTTACTCCAGGCAGAACCGATGCTTCTCAAGCGCAAACAGATGTTGCGTCTTTTGCAGTGTTAGAGCCTATTGCAGACGGTTTCCGCAACTATATTAAACCAGGTTCTTTGGTATCTGCAGAAGAATTATTAATTGACAAAGCGCAATTAATGACACTTACCGCTCCAGAGTTGGTGGTACTTATTGGTGGAATGCGTGTATTAAATGCCAATTTTAATCAATCGAACCATGGCGTATTTACCAAACAACCTGAAGTATTGACCAATGATTTCTTTGCAAATCTAATTGACTTTAGTACTACATGGAAAATGAGTGCGCAATCAAATAATGTGTTTGAAGGATCTGATCGTTCAGGATCTGGAGAAGTTAAGTGGACCGCTACAAGACTAGATCTTATTTTAGGTTCAAATTCTGAGTTACGTGCAATTGCCGAAGTGTATGCTTGCGAAGACGGACAAGAAAAGTTTGTACATGATTTTGTTGCAGCTTGGACTAAGGTGATGAATTTAGACAGATTTGACTTAGTTAAATAGGTAACTATTTTAATTTCAAAAGGTGGCTTTGTTAAAAAGCCACCTTTTTTTATGCCTTAAATCGAGTGAAATAAGGCATATTGAGTGATTTACCGGTAACCTTCCCGGTAACCTTATCGGTCATAATTGTTGAAAAAATTCTAAATAAAAGCTTAATAAATTTCGGTGTATCTAATAAAATAATCGTTTATTTAAAAAATAATCAATAAGTATTCTTCTTTCATAAGTAAAATTGGCGTTAATATTAAACTTCGAATTGTCTTTTTTAAAAGATAAAAATGGTGTTTTAAATTATGTACATGGAAAACGGATTGCTGCCAAAGCTTTTTATTAATGACGAAGACCTTCAATGGGAAAATCTTGAAGGTGGCGTAACAAGAAAAATTATTTCTTACGATAATGATTTAATGATGGTGAAAGTGGCCTTTGAAAAAGGTGCTATTGGTGCTTTACACCAACACTATCATTCTCAAATATCACATGTGCAAGAAGGTGTTTTTGAGGTGGAAATTAACAACCAAAAGCAAGTATTAAAACAGGGGGATGGTTTTTACATCCCGCCAAATGCTGTTCATGGATGTTTGTGCCTTGAGAAAGGCATTTTAATTGATGTATTTAGTCCAAAACGCGAAGATTTTTTATAATAACCATCCTATTATTATTGAATCTAGCGTGCTTTTTTATAAACGATAAATTGCCAATATGAAAAACTTTCGAAGTTTGCTTTTATTCCTGCCAATGCTCTTATTAGTATTGCATGTTTCTGCTCAAAAAAAATCAGTCACTGGTAAAGTGGTTGATCAATCTACCGGTAAACCTCTTGGAGGAGCTACCATTCAATTAGAAAATTCTAAAACAATTACCATTTCTAATGACCAGGGTATGTATTCCATTAATGTGGATGCGAATGCTAAAGTATTGATTGTTTCTTACGTTAGTTATGCTACGCAAAAAGTGAATATCAATGGAAAGTCGGTAGTAGATGTTAAATTAGTGGCAGATCCAATTACTAGCAACGAAGTAGTGGTTGTTGGATACGGAAGTGTAAAAAGAAAAGATTTAACAGGTTCAGTTGCTTCAGTAAATATGACTGACTTAATAAAAGCACCTGTAAAATCATTCGACGATGCACTTGCTGGAAGGGTTACTGGGGTTCAGGTAACATCACCTGATGGTATGCCTGGTGCATCTCCAACAATTGTAATTAGAGGTGGAAACTCTGTAACTCAAGACAACTCTCCATTATATGTAATAGATGGATTTGCTATGGAGAATTTTAATACTAATTCGTTGAATCCTGCAGATATTGAATCTATTGATGTGTTAAAAGATGCCTCTTCAACAGCCATTTATGGTGCAAGAGGTGCAAATGGGGTAATCATTATAACTACTAAGAAAGGAATTGTTAGTGCACCAAAAGTTACTTATAAGTCTTATTATGGTATACAAGAGAATACTAAAAAAATAAAACTAATGGGTGGTTACGAATTTGTAAGATACCAATTAGACGTTGATTCTGCTACCGCTGGTGCAAGTAGTTTAGTAACTTATGATATATATAGCCCAACCTTTAATCCTACGGGAACAAAGTCGCTTTCTGATTATTTAAATGCACCTAGTATTGATTGGCAAGACCAAATCTTTAGACAAGCACCAATGCAAAGCCATGATATTTCTTTGAGAGGTGGAACTGCAGATACTAAGTACTCTGTTGCTAGTTCTTATCTTAATCAGCAAGGAACATTACTGGCTTCTGATTTTCAACGAATTCAAACTAGGGTTACGCTCGATCAAAATATCAGCAAAAAACTTAAGTTCGGTTTAAATATTAACTACAGCAATATCACTAGTTCTGGTTCGCAAATCAGTGGCCAAAACACAACAGCTGATGCCTTCTTAATTAGTGCATGGAGGTATAGACCCGTTAGTGCAACTGGTAATTTAAATGAATTGTTAACTAGCATGCAGGATCCTAATTTGATTGCTCAAGCAGCAACAAATTATCAATGGAATCCAATTTTTACAAGAAATAATGAAACGCGTGATAGGACTACAACATTGTTAAATGTTAATACAGCATTAGACTATGCTTTCTCTCCGTTTTTAAAATTAAAGATGACGGGAGGAATGAACACCAGTAATTTCAGGTACGACCAATTTAATAATTCTTTATCAAGATTGGGTAGTCCGCAAAGTACACAAGGTAATGGTGGACCAAATGGCTCTGTAACTTATACAGCTACTGATAATTTACTTAATGAAAATACTTTAACATTTAATAAATTAATTGCACGCAATCATTTATTGAATGTGGTAGTTGGTTCTACTTTTGGAATTAACAAAGTAAAAGTGAGTGGATTTGGAGCTACGATGTTACCTAATGAAGACTTAGGTGTAAACGGATTAGGACAAGGTGTACCACAATTAGTTACTACTACTTTTTCTGAAAACACATTGGCTTCATTTTTAGGTAGGGTAAATTATAGCTTTAACTCAAAATACTTGTTGACTGCTAGTTTCAGAGCAGATGGATCTTCTAAGTTTGTAGGCAATAATGTTTGGGGATATTTCCCATCAGGTTCTATTGCATGGCATTTGAGCGAAGAGAAATTTTTAAAGGATAGTAAAATAATTTCTGATGCAAAAATCAGGTCTAGTGTTGGTGTAATTGGAAATAATCGTGTATCTGATTACGCATCTTATGCGCTATTAGCAACTGGAGGCTTAAATGGTTATTCTTCAAATAGTGCTTATATGAATGGCACTTATCCTACTTCTTTAGCTAATCCATTATTAAAATGGGAAACAACCAAAGAAACAGATTTAGGT
>Ga0114959_10000553_pt1 | contig 35522 bp, 17 predicted proteins | sample C_130625_EF_Meta_FD_87317 | JGI IMG/M metagenome (GOLD analysis project Ga0114959, IMG submission 87317) | Freshwater microbial communities from Lake Croche, Canada to study carbon cycling - C_130625_EF_MetaG | ecosystem: Environmental > Aquatic > Freshwater > Lake | place: Lake Croche, Canada... | reverse complement strand
CAATTGTCAGCGGGAGTTTACACTGTAAGTATCCTAGGTTCAGAAGGAAAAGTGAGTGAAACAAAATTGTCAGTAGAATAGTAAAATGTAAATAGTGAATAGAATCCCAGTAACATGCAAGTTGCTGGGATTACTTTCAATCATTAAAATAAAAGAAATGAAAAAAATAATCTTACCTATAGCATTAATGCTACTAACAATTGGTGTAGCAAATGCACAAACACCCGATCCCAATGACCCAGGTATTGGCGGACCAGGTAGTACGACTGTTGGCGGACCAAGTAATGATGGTGTGCCAGTAGTTCCTTTTGATGGGGGAATGAGCTTAATGCTTTCTGCTAGCGGAATTTGTTATGCAGCTAAAAAATTGAGGTTAGGAAAATAGCAATCTAAATTTGTCTTTAATATTCCAATATTTTTTGACCCAAGAAATAACCCCAAACACTTATCCATGTCCCCTTTTTGGCTCTCAATGCAAACCCTATTAAATTATTCGAGATTAATTAAATAATTACGCCTTTATATCCTAAAAAAAACAACCCGAAAGTTGTAAACTTTCGGGTTGTTGGTAGAAGACTTTAAAGAGTCGCTTTGTGGTTGGTGACCAATGTGATATAACTTTCAATTTCGTTAATTTGTAATTGAATCAATTGCAAATTAAGCGCTGAATCCAAAAGGCCATAACTACCAGTATTGGTTAAACGGTCAGACAAGTTGTCTTTTTGGTCATTTAAACGACGTAATTTTGATACCAAACCTTTTTTAGTTTTTCCTTCTGGAAGACTAGCAATAGCAGAAGTGGTACCAGTTATTTGAGCATTCACTTCAATCAACCTCGCCCCAGCTGCGTCTGTGGTCTTCTGTTTGTCACTAAGCCCCTTACCATTTAAGGTAAGGTCAAATTCAAGTTCCTCTTTTCTTTCTTGCGCTAATTCAATAGCCAAATCACAATCATCTTTAGTTTTCAAAACCTTTACATCATAACTCATAATTACAACATTTAAAGAATTAATAAATAAATTTTTATGTACCAAATAACGCACAAATATTTGATAGGTTACAACTTGCAGCTAAGAATTTCTTTTTTCGAAAATGGAGCGCTTTTCTAGGCTTTTTCTATGAGATACTTGATAAATAAGCAGCTGTTTCTTGTTGTAGCATTTCAATAGCTATCGACAATTTTTTCTGTGGTAGCAAACCATTATTTTCTACCCTTTTTTCAGCTTTGTATTCTTGTTCTTCTATCCAACGAATTTTCCTTTCTGTATTGTTTTCAGGCATTAAGGATAGTTTGGGTAGTAGCTGCAACATTTTTTTTCCTTGTGCAAACCTTAGTTGCATCGTACTTAATTTTTTTTGCAATATTTTGCATTTAGCTTGGCTAATCTCTGCCAATGATTGTAATTCATTTTTTTCCTCATTTGTTAAAGAAGAAGGTTCAGCGTTGGGCAAAGCATTCAAAGCAATGAGCATATTTGCCATTTGAAGTAGGGAGTTGGCAGATAAAGGACGTGTGTTATCTATAAATCGGCTCAATTTACTTGGTTCTTCTTGAATATATGTAGCTAAGTCAATTTGGTTTAGCCCAGTTAATTGCATTAACTCTTCCGGTAGTGATAATTCTTTTGGCATGAATCTAATTTTTTTTTAAGTTATATTACAATGGATTTGTCAATAAAGTTTTGTCATTAAAAAATAAATGTCATAATAAAAATGACAGTAATGTCATCAAATATTTGTCATTAAAAAATAAATGACAAGTTTAAAATTGACAGATGCACAAAATATGGTAATAGTATTACTAATAAAACATCAAAACATTGTGATTAATTTGTTGATTTTATTTTAGCTTCTCTCAAAAATCTGCAATTTCTTAATTGTTATTTAATTTGATATTGATTAATGTTTAATTCTTTGTTGTAGCTATTTTATTTAGCGAAATAAGAAACTTTCTTTTATTTTTGGAAATTGCACTGTGAACATAATACCCTAAAACTTTTTATTTTTCAAAAAAATAAATTTACTTTGATGTTTGAATAAAGATTATTTGCATTTTGTAAATAATTAGTTGAATAAATCGGCTTTAATATGATTTCTAACGATTACGAATTGCTTTATGAAACTTCAATAGGAAATGAAGTAGCATTTAGTCAGCTTTTTGAAAAGCATAGGGGTAAATTATATAATTATTTAGTCAGAATCACTAAATCTAAAGAAATTTCAGAAGAAATAATTATTGATGTATTCATGAAAATATGGGTGGGAAAGGAGCTATTACCCGATGTGAAAAATTTTGAAGCATTCCTTTGTATTGTTGCAAAAAATAAAGCAATGGACTTTTTTAGGATTGCTTCTAGGGAAGAACGTTTGCAAAAAATGGTTGGCAAAAGAATAATGCAAGAGCATGAAAACCAAACCGATAATATTATTTTAGAAAAAGAATATCAAAACATTCTTGATCAGGCTTTATCCAAACTATCACCACAGCGAAAGCAAGTATTTAATCTTAGCCGCGAACAGGGGTTGACACATGACCAAATTGCTAAACACTTGAACCTTTCAAGAAATACAGTAAGGAACACAATGGCAGATTCACTAAAACTTATCAGAGTTTTTTTGAAAAAAAATGATATTGTACCTTCAATATTATTGTTTTCCCTAATAGTCAATCAAGCGGATAAATCCTTTTTATAATTCAATTAATATCAAATAACAACTCTACGGGAAAGATACTTTAAAAAATTCAAGTATAGATTTAGGAAATCAAATCAATAGGCAGCATATTGATAGTACAAGTTTTAGAAATTAAGTCATTGGTTAGCATAAAAGTGTTATTATAACTCATTCCTTGTACCATTTTAAACTATTAGGATATTAAACCCTATTAAATCGATTCAAGAATTTAAATAAGGTAGAACGACTTATAATTAATAGCCTCAACTTCTTTAAACGTCTTTCGTAAAACATCCTCTATAGTCTTATTAGAAATACATACCTAAAAGCGACAAACATCTTTTATTCCTCATTAGTACTTACCATCCATTTATACGTCTCTCGTTAATATACATTGTTTTAAGATGTCAAAAAGTCCCATACGCTTACAGATTTTACTAAAAAAATATTTGGAAAATAATATCTCTGTTAAAGAGCTGAAGGAGTTTTGGAGTTTAATGTCTGATGTTTCAGAAAATGACTTGGTAGAAAATGAATTGATGCAACTTTGGGATAGGGAGGAAAATGAAAATGCAAATGATAATTGGGAAAAGGTACTTGTGAAACTTCAATCTAGAATCGCTGAAAATGAAGTTAAATACCTCAAGGTATCTTCTTCAAAATCAGTCAGACTTTGGACAAGAATGGCTGTGGCTGCTTCCATTTTCATAGCTATTGCCGCAACATATCTTTTTTTTATCCATCACAATAATGTTCAAAAATTAGCTTCCACTCAAAAGAAAGGCTATGAATCTCCTGTTTTAAATCATCAGGTGATAAATCTGCCCGATGGTAGCGTTGTTACTTTAAATCATAGTTCTAAATTAAATTATCCAGCATCCTTTGAAGGAAAAACCAGAGAGGTCTATTTAATCGGTGAAGCCTATTTCGACATCAAACACAATCCTGCAAAACCTTTTATCGTTCATACAGGAAAATATATAACTCAGGTACTCGGGACGGCTTTCAATATCAGGGCTTTTCAAGATGATAAGAAAATTAGTGTAACTGTAACAAGAGGTAAGGTGAAAGTAGAAAGGCGAGATGACAAGAAACTTATTTCTGTTTTGCTTCCCGGTGATCAGTTGAATATTTCCGATTCCATCTCGTCTAAAGAGAATATTTCAATCGCCCCAATAAAAGTGGACGTTGCAAAAATATTGGAGTGGAAAAAAGAGGAATTGGTCTTTGATAATACCACTTTTGATGAAGCCAGCATTATTCTTAATAATTCATTTGGTGTCAAAATAAAGTTAAACAACCTTACGCTAAGGGAATGTAAATTTTCTGGCAAGTTCAAGAACGATAATCTCGAAAGAATATTAAAAATTATAACCGAATTGACAAGAACGAATTACAAGATTGAGCAAAATGAGGTACTTATTGATGGTCAAGGTTGTAACTGATTCTAGAAAACAAGTTAGTCTATTATAGTTAAACGATTCCGATGTGATTGTCTTAAAAGTGAAAAATTATTAATTCGAAAAACAGGATGAAATTTTATTTCATATCAAGGCTTAGTCATTTACGCTCTTACCAAACGATTGTTGGTTCAATTTTTTTGCTTCTAATGAAAACTTCAAAGTTTATTTTACATTTCGCATTACTTACATTATTGCTTGCTTCAACTGCGACTGCTCAGTCGTTGGAAAATACAATGGTAACCATTCGTTTGAAAAAGGCATCACTTAAAGATGTTATCATTGAAATAGAGAAGCAAACACCTTTTCGGTTTGCATTTGTTGAAAATGAAATCGGCAATAAGAATAATGTTAACTTTAATTTCATTAAATCATCATTGACCCAGTTACTTGCTAAGATTTTCGATTCAACTGATATTGCCTACAAGTTGGTTGATAAAAATATGATTGTGCTGAAAAGGAAACCATCAACAGCTAACAATCAAGTAATCACAGAAAAAAAAACTTTACTCCCCATTGAATTAGTTGTTTCAGGAACGGTAAAAGACCCATTTGACAACCCCATTTTCGGAACAACTGTTAAAATAAAAGGCACGAATATTTCAACTTTGACTGATAAGGAAGGTCAATTTTCAATCAAACTAAATAAGCCAACTACAATTTTGGTTATTTCTCATATTGGTTATCTACCTGTTGAAGAAAGTGTTTCATCATCTACTGAAGGATTATTTATTAAATTATTTGAAACCTCAAGCAAACTTGATGAAGTGATAGTGGTAGGGTATGGAAGTGTTAAAAAAAGAGATTTAACAGGATCAGTAGGAAAAGTGAACATGGAAGATTTTCACAAAGCTCCTGTTTCTTCCTTTGATCAAGCATTACAAGGTAGGGTTGCAGGTGTTGTTGTTTCTTCCAACGATGGGCAGCCTGGTGCTGGTTCCCAAATCAGTATTCGTGGTACTTCATTCACACAAGATGCAAGTCCGTTGTATGTTGTTGACGGATTTCCAATGGAAAACATGAACATAAATTCAATTAATCCTGCCGATATTGAGTCATTGGAAATATTGAAGGACGCTTCTTCCATAGCCATTTATGGCTCTCGGGCTGCGAACGGGGTTATTATGATAACGACCCGCAAGGGTAAGGTTTCAAGCCCTACGGTGTCCTACAATTTTTCTTCTGGATTTCAGATTGTTACCAAGACCATTGAAATGATGAATCCTTATGAATTTGTAAAACTTCAGTTAGAATTAGACTCAATAGCAAGTACGCCTACTTCACCTATTACAAGGAACAGACAGATTTATTTGAATCCTGCATTGGGTTTCAATCTTGATTATTACAAAAATGTGGAGGGCATCAATTGGCAAAAGCAATTAATAAGAGATGGTTCTATTCAAACGCATGATCTAAGCATAACTGGAGGATCAGCAGACACAAAATATGCTTTCAGTGGTTCTGCATTTAACCAAAAAGGAATTATCGTCAATACAGGATTGAAAAGATATAGTGGAAGGTTTTCGATTGACATGAAATTATCGAAAAGCCTTAATTGGGGCTTGCAATCAAGTTTCACCAACTCTCTTTCTAGTGGCACAGTTCCAACTTCTGGAAATGGTGGTGGTGTTGTTCAATCTATGTGGCAGTTTAGACCCGTCTCTGGATTTAAAAACAGTCAAGATTTAATAAATAATCTAATAGATAGTACAGCCCTTCTTGAATTCTTAAATGGTACAAGCTCCTCTTTGGGCGATAATCAAATTAATCCATTTATGCAAGCTCAAAATGAGCTAAGGAAATCAAGAAAAAATGATGCAACTATCAATACTTTCTTAAACTATACTTTCCTTAAAAATTTCAAATTGAGGGTGGCTGGTGGTTATTCTGCTGTTGATTTGAAGTATGCTACTTTTTACAACGCTAATACACAACAAGGAAATTTATTTGTAAACAGTGCTGGAGGTGTTTCAAACGCCAACGGCATCAATGGAGGTATCTCAAATGTGCTAACCCAAAACATCTTGAATGAAAATACATTGACTTATAATGGAAGGATTGACCAAAACAATATCATTAATCTTCTTGCAGGGTTTACTTATCAATATGGTCAATCAGAAAATTATGGTTTGCAAGCCATTAATATTCAGCCTTCACAACAATTTTTAGGTATTAATTCATTAAGTGCTGGTACTCCCTCTTCGGTAGGATCAGGTAGGCAACACCATCAACTCTATTCTTTTCTTGCAAGGGGCAATTACAGCCTTTACCAGAAATATTTATTTACAGCAACTATAAGAAGCGACGGTTCTTCCAAGTTTGCTCCTGGGCATCAGTGGGGTTATTTTCCTTCGGCAGCTTTTGCTTGGCGTTTTACAGACGAGAAGTGGATAAAGGGTATTTTGAAAAGTATTATTACCAACGGCAAATTCCGAATGAGTTATGGTAGCGTTGGAAATAACCGTGTGCCTGATGTAAATTATGCTTGGCAAGGTTCTTTGTCACCGTCAAATGGGTATGCAGTTTCAAATGGTCAATTTCTGCCCGGATATGTACCTGTTTTCTTAGCTAATCCAAACTTAACTTGGGAAACAACGAAGGAATTTGATTTTGGAGTCAATTTTACCTTATTCAATGATAGGGTCACTATTGAAGCAGATTATTATGACAAAAGAACCTCCAATTTTTTAATGAACATCAACCAGTCCGCTATATCAGGTTATAACAATGTGCAGCAATATCAAAATACTGGTGTGGTTAGAAACAGAGGTATTGAATTTTCATTTACTTCTGAAAATGTTATCAAAAAATATTTCTCATGGCAAACAAACTTCAATATAAGCTTTAACCAAAATAAAATACTCAGCTTCTATAATAATATTAATACCATTGGCTCAAATTGGGGGTTGGGTGCTTCACAGGCTTGGATTGCAAAAGTGGGAGGGCCAGTTACCCAGTTTTTTGGTTATAAAACTGCAGGACTATATCAATACGAAGACTTTATCAAGCTGGCTAACGGTAACTATGTTTTGAAATCAGGTCAGCCTACCTATTCTCCAAACGTTCAGCCTGGCGACCAGAAATATGTTGATTTGAATCAAGATGGAATTATTAATGCAAATGACCAAACCACACTTGGTTCTTTTCTTCCTATACATACAGGTGGCATCACCAACAACTTTAAGTATAAAAATTTCTCTCTCAATATTTTCATTTTCTGGAGCTATGGTGGCAAAGTGTTGAATGCTAATCGAGTAGCTTTTGAAACCACAGGCAATTATTTTGCCTTCGGAAACCAATTTGCTGCTTATGCCGATAGGTGGCAACCTAATAATACTAACACCGATATACCAAAAGCACGGGTTGTAAATCCTAAAGGCGATGCTTCAGATAATATCCAAAATCCTTCTTCCCGATTTATTGAAGATGGTTCTTATGCGAGACTAAAGACAGTTCAATTAAATTATGATCTTCCTGCTTCAGTGATAAGAAGGCTTACTATTAAAAGAGCTGCGGTGTTTATAGCCGCTCAAAACTTGTTAACCTTGACTCGCTATTCTGGTTTAGACCCGGAAGTTTCTACCAATCGTGTGTTCAACAGTGCTAGAACACCCATTGCTAATACAGGCAATGTAGAATCAGGTCTTGGTTATACGTATATACAGCCGAGTTCTGGTTCAGCAGTATTATCTGCGGGTTATGATTTCACACCCTATCCTCGAGCATTGACAGTTACTGCAGGGGTTAAAGTTGTTTTTTAATTATCTTATTATTCATCTTTATGAAAAAAAGTATAAAGGGTTCTATTTTCTTCTTTGCTTTAGTTATTGGTCTGTTTTCTTGTCAAAAAAACGTAGATGTTGCTCAGATATTTCCCGATACTGGCTATACTACATCTGATATTTTAAAAGCACAATTTGCTGGGCTTTATAGTCCATTAGCGAGTGATGCCATGTATGGGCAGGGCTTGTTTGGCTATATTAATGCTGGTGCAGATGAAAGTTTCAATAATGGTGTTAATGGAAACACAATAAATTTTGAATTATATAACTCTTCAAGTCAAGACATTAGGGCATACAATCTTTGGTCAAGCCTTTATAAAGGGGTTGAAAGGGCAAATGTTATTTTATCAGTTGTAAATCAGCCTAAAGATTTAGATTCAGTTACTCGTAATGATTATATCGGACAAGCAAAATTCTTAAGGGCATACTATTTTTATATGTTAGTCAATCTTTTTGGCGATATACCATTAAAGACGCAATTGTCCACTTCAATGGGTACAGATTTTCAGTTGCCTAGAACCCCTTCAAAACAGGTTTATGATTATGTGATTAGCGAGATGATTGCTGCCGACTCTTTAATAAGGCCAATGACTACGGTAAATTCGACTTTGAGATTAACCCAATCTGCCGTAGAAGCAATTCTTGCAAGGGTGTGTCTTACTGCTGCTGGAAACCCCTTGAATGACACCAAAAGATACAATGATGCTTTGTTTTGGTCAAGAAAACTAATCAATTCTAGGGTTCATGGATTATATGCTACTCCAAGTCCTAATTTTCCAAATACTCCAGCTTATGCTCGGGTATTCATTAATAACATGCAAAATAATTATATTGAAAATAACACACTTGAAGACATTTGGGATATTTCCTATTTGTCCAAATCAAGTTATAACCAAATTGCTTCTGTAGCTAATTTTTCTGCTACCCAAACGCTTGGGGCTAATATGGGTATTTACAATCCTGTTGTAGCTTCGCTTGGGTTTTGCGCTGGCAGCTATAGAGCATTTCCTAAATTGTTTAATTTATATCAAATAGGAGACCAAAGAAGAGATTGGGTTATTGCTACTTATAGCTACAAAGATTCTACACCTACCAGATATCCTTATTTATCAGTTGATTTCACAGGAGGCGGTGGAATAGGTGCCACTGCCACTGCTATTACTAATAATGTTGGGAAAATAACAGCTATCATCATTGAAAACCCTGGAACAGGTTATACCACGTCACCAACTGTTTCTTTTGCTTCCTATGGTAATTCAAGAGGAACAGGTACAGGAATCAAAGGGTCTGGAGCAATAGCAAAAGCTATAGTCTCGAATGGTATAGTTTCATCTGTAACATTTACAAATGGGGGTACAAACTACGCCACTATTTACGATCGTTGTGTTGGCAAATGGCGTAGAGAATATGAAGTGAATCTTGTTAAAACACAATCTTATACCTCATGCAATTTTCCTGTTATTCGTTATTCCGATGTGTTGCTAATGGCTGCAGAAGCTGATTTCAAGATCAATGGAGTTACTTCTACCGCTTTGAATGAAATAAATCAAGTAAGAAGACGTGCTTATGGTCTTCCATTGAATAGCCCTTCTATTATAGCCGATTTATCCACTTTCACTTTACAGGATATTATGGACGAAAGAAGTCGTGAATTATGTTTTGAAGCTACAAGACGAAGTGATTTGATTCGTTGGGGAGAAATGCCTGCTGCGATGCAAAATCTTCTAAATAATAATTTGAATAATGTTACTTCGGCATATCAATTTGCAGCCACGCTTGCTGCAACCAACTATTTAGTAAACCCAGCTAAATATAATTTGCTGCCGATACCTTATTCTGAACTTGTGTTAGACCACCAGTTAACCCAAAATTCTGGTTGGTGATGAATAATGATTTTTTAGGTTTTCTTGATAATAATCTTTAAACACTTTAATCTTTTGAATAGAATAAAATTGTGTACATGAAAAAGTATTTAATTATCTGTTTGTTGATGTTTTCTGCCTCAGCATGTAAGAAAGATCTTCCCGATAATCCTTCTGATTTCAATGTTTCTGTTGAATCTACCCATATCAATGTAGGTGATACATTGAATTTCAATATCACAGGTGGTGATGCAGACGGTATCGTTTTCTATTCTGGCGAATCCGGAAATAACTACGATTTTGTTAATCGCACATCAGTTGCTGGTATAGCAAAATTGGTCTTTCAATCTTCTATGCAAAATGGTCCTGCGCCGCCCAGTCCAACTAAGGATTCTTTGAAACTCCTTATTTCTCCCAACTTATCTGGCTACGATTCTGCAAGTATTGTCGCTGCCAATTGGACGGATATTACCGCTCGCAATACCAAATGGCCTACTGTCTTGAGTGGAGCTTTTACTACATCCGACTCAATCGACTTGACCGATTTCAATACCTACGACTCTATCAATATTGCTTTCCGTGTCCTCAATAAGCAAAACCCAACTCAATTCCAACGCTATTGGCAGATTCAGGGGTTTAGTCTTTATAACATTCTACCTGAAGGTGCAGCTTCTGCTTTATTTTCTGCCCCTAATACCAACAATGTTGCAAGTGTTTCCGACTTTAAGTATATAGGTTGGGTACAAGCAAGTCTGCTCAACAATACCGATTCTGGTTACAATGCTTGGAACGTAGGCACGTACAACACATCAAGTACAAATACCTATAAAAACAGCAATGGTATAATCATTCGATCTGTTTATCCACTCACTTTTAACCCAAACAAAAAACTGAACAATCCCGATAATGATGACTGGTTAATAACCTCTAAAGTAAGTCTCAAACAAGTGAAGCCAGATTGGGGTGTAGCAATAAAAGATATGAATGATGTTCCCCTTACTAACTATCAGAAAGTCTTTAAAAAGCCTGGCACTTACAATGTTGCATTTGTAGCAATGAATAACAATCTAAATAATAGTACACGAGTGGTAAGAAGGCTTCAAATAACTGTAAAATAGGTTGTTGAGATTGAATTAATGATACAAGCACCAACCTTTAACAACTAAAAGTCATTGTTTTTAAAACTATATAATGCTCTATAAATCTGCTATTGTTTTTTGTTTCTTACTTGTATTTCTTTCCACCCAATCCCAAACTAAAAGAGTATTCGATGCTCAAAAAGGAATCAAGTTCGAAATGCAAGATGTCCTCAACAATGCTATGTACCAATGGCCAAAAACATTGTTGACTTATCCAATCTCATTTGAAACAGATATCAATCCCAATGAATTGATACTTACTGATAAACTGAACAACAAAAACGTTCCTTTCCAATTATCGGACGTAAAAGAAAGTAACGGAAATTTGCTTTCTGCCAAAATCAATTTTCTTGCAGAATTGCCGACAGGTGGAAAGTTCTCTTTTCTTTTGCAGAAAAAAGCGGGTCAATCCAATGTGCTTCCTTCACTTCCCCTTGCCTTCAATAACAATGGCGATTTTATAGAAATCGGCACCGATTCGCTCAAGATTCGTTTGCCTAAAGACGGCTCATTTAATAGCAACGAATCGCTCGGACCAATCATAGCAATCAATAATGGTCAAGGTTGGATTGGCAACAACAAACTAATCAGCCCCATTAAAAAAATCCTGTCCGTTAAAGGTAGCTTAATCGAGAAAGGTGATTTGTTCATTGAATATGAACTTACTTATCTGTTAGAAGGAAATGCAGAATACAAGACCACTACTAAGCTAATCTCTGGTTATCCCTTCGTCATTTTTGAAGAAAATATTCAGGGGCTTACCAAAGATGACAACATAAAATTTGAGTTCGCATGGTCAAACTTCAATCCTGATAAACGCTGGGCAAACCAATTTGATAGAAGCAGCGATTTCAATGAAGCCAGTATGCCCATCGATAAGCCCGTAAATACCAATTACATACAAGAAGACCCTCATTGGACAGGGAGTGGAACCATAGAAGACCCAGCTAAGGAAATGTTGTTCTATCTTCTTCCTTTTGCTGGTAATGCAGTTAGGGAGCAATCACCACATCTTACATTCTTTGAAAGCGGTAAGAACGGTAGGGAATTGGGCGTTTTTGTGTATGATTTCAATAAATGGAATGGTCACGATTATGGTATATGGCAAGCCACTCAAACCTTGGCCGTCAAGTTTAGGTTCACCAATAATGTATTATATTGGAAATACCCGCTGAGTGCTGGAACTCGGTCCACAGCAATACAATTGTTGCCTACTGCTTATTGTGATTTACAAACTAAGATGATCAGGTCTAAACTCAATTTTCAAACTGCCAAATTGCTGAAGTCTGGTTCAAAAAGAGATGTTGCTGATATGCAGTTTCGTTATACCGAAATCTTAGAACGTCAATACACTTCGCTCAACCTCAATAAGGTAAAAGATTGGCAACTTTCTTATGACATTAAATACAAACGGCCTGAAAATCCTTTTGCTGGCGAACCACAAAAAGAAAAGCTCACTGCCGATGAGTTTTATGAGCGTGTCCTAAATAGTTCAATCAATTTCTATCCTTTCGGTGTAAATAATTCTCCTGGTGTCCATGCTATCGAACATCGCTTTGTTGGAGCATACATTATAGAACAATACCTCCGATTATACCAACAACTTTCTCCTGAACAACGTCAAAAAGTGGAAGCCTTGATGCTTCTTTCTGCCTATATCAATAGTCAAGAAGACATGAATGCTATTCGGAATTGCTTGTCGGGTACTGCAAACATGGCAGCAGACGGTTGGACTGTGCCTGCAATGATGGCGTTCCTTTTCCCCGAACATCCTCAGGCAAAAGAGTGGCTGGATTATTATCAAAAAGAAATAGAAATCAATGGTCTATTTTATACAAGACCCGAAGTAAAAGCCAATCAATCCAAAGGCGGTCGGTGGCTGGAAAGTTTGGCTACATACAATTGGGCTTACCTCCGACCTACCGCTTTTGCCAATATTTCAGGAGTATTGTTCGACGGAAAAAATAGATATGCCACCCCTTACAATGTAGCTAAAGCTCAATGGATGTCGAATGTGGTGACTGCGCCCGTTTTGGTAAATAGTCGCAATGCAGATCTGAAAGTAAATATTGAACCTTCTTTGGCCAATCAATTTCATTTTGAGCGTCGTTATCCTGCTCATGGTGCTCATGGTGGTGGCATTACGCAGCCACCTTATCTTTCAACATGGCAGTTGGGTAATTGGTTAAAATATTACGACCCAATTGCTGCCGAAAACCTCTTTTGGTTAGGTGCTCCAAAATACGATTTTGAAGACGACGGTAAACATTCCAATTGGTCAGCAATAACCAAGAAAATGTATGACACCATCAATTCAGGTACAAATCCACATCTTAAAACTTCAAAATATACTGGTCAAGGTATCATCCTTCGTGCGGGTGTCGGCACCGACGACGAACTGTCCATTCATTTAAACCAAATCGATAAAGGACCAAATTATCGTTGGGGTACGCAAGGGCATGGAGGTTCTGGTAGCGTATATTATTATGCTGCTGGAAAAATCTATAGTGGTCATCAAAATGAAGCCAATGGAGACCATTCCCAGAACAATACAGACGGTGTCTGCAATTTGGGGTTCATGAAAAACAATACCTTCACCAATATCGGAGCCAATGAATTGACAGCCCCACTCTTCGATTTGGGCATTACCCAATTCGGACAATTGTTGTCATCAAAAGATAAGAAGCCTTATGCCTGGCCTGAATACCTTTCAAGAAGTGCTCTAGCTGTTGGCACCGACTACTTTTTATTGATTGATGAAAACGATACCAAGTTCCGTGCACAACATCGATTCGCTTGGTTCGTAGCCAAAAACTACAAGTTCCCTAAAATCTTTTTCCTTTCCGAAGACGGCAATGGCAGATACTCAACCGCCCAAACGCTCACCAGCCGAGGATTTTATAAAGATGCCATGGGCGAAAGCATAGCCCTCATCACTCACAAACAAGATGTTGCAGTTACAAGTTCCGATGTAAGGACCAACGAATTATTAACAGGTGAACCAATTTTTGATACTAAACCCAAAAAGAATAAGTCCTTGCCTAAAGGAGTCTTCGAGGTTAGTACAGCTAATAGTAACGATGTTGTTTTCTACAATGAAGAAGGGACTGTTTTAGATAATAGCAAACAACACCTAAAGGGAAAAACAGGCTTAATCCGAATCAACAAAGATGGTAGTCAGTCATTGTCCATCATCTATGGTAGTTTAATCGGTTCAGATAAATTGAAGTTTTCATTCAATCACAATCAACTCGGCTGGTCTGCTAATCTGGCTTATGACGGCGAAATCAACGGAAAATGCAAGCTGCTCAAATCCACTACAGTCATTATCGAAGGCAGTATCAGTGGCAAAAAGTTTTATTTGAATGGAAATGAATTGGCTTCCATCAATTCCGACAAAAATTTTTTAATCAACATACCTCAAGGTGATTACTATTGGGAAATCAGCAGCAAGGGCGGCACACCTCAATCCCCATCAATCATCCGAACTGAATACCTGAAGAAATCAGTAAAAGTCTATTTCTCCAAATCTGCAAATAGCACATCTACTAGAATCGAAATCTCCAAAGACGGTGGCAAAACATGGTCTAAAGAAGGCGACACGAAAGAATCTAGTTTCGATATTGCTAACAGTTCCGATACCAAGAAAATCCATGTCAAGTCAATCGCCATTGGCACAAAAGAAAGCTTACCTTCAGATGAGTACCCCATCTATTTCGAGCAAGACAAACCCCATTTCCCAGAAGGTTTACAATTGAAACTGCATACCAACACAGTGGATATTACTTGGGGTAAAGTGTTGGGTGTAACCAAATACAAGCTCTATCGAAAAAAGAAAGGCGAAGCTACCTATAAACTCATCTATGAAGGATTAGACAACAGTTTCACAGATGCCAATGCAATAGGAGTAATTCCAGCCTATTCCTTACCAGGCGAATTGGAAAATCGAGATAAAGAAGCCGTTCCAACAGCCATTTATGAATATGCAGTAGCAAGTGTAAATGGCTTGGGCGAAGGTAAAATGGGCTTGAGCGAAAACACAAGTCCTTCCAATTGGCTCAATTGGTACCCAAACACCCCATTGAAATTCAAAAGACAATCTGCTTTTTGGCTGCCTCCTTATGTTTCAGAATTAGAAGTACCAGACGAATACTATCCAGAATAATTAATAACCCCCAAGTAACACGTATATAATGAAAATGAAGTACACGGTCGGAGTTGATATTGGTGGTTCTCACATTACAGTTGGTCTAATCGACATGACCAATAAAAAATTTGTGGAAGATATCCAAGTGCGTAAAAGGGTAAATTGCCATGCCCCTTACGATGAAATAATAAACGTATGGGCAGATGGCATCACCGAAGCCGATCCCAACCATACCTACAATATCGGTATCGCCATGCCCGGACCCTTCGATTACGAAAACGGTATTTCCTTAATCAAAGGGTTCAATAAATATGAGTACCTCTACGGGCTAAATATCAGAACACTGTTAAGCGAAAAGCTCAAAATCGAAGGCGATAGAATTCGCTTTCGCAACGATGCCGAAGCCTTCTTAGAAGGCGAAGTGTTTTGTGGCGCAGCCAAAGGCTATAACAGTGCCATCGGTATCACCCTTGGCACTGGCATGGGTTCCGCCATCAGAAAAAACGGCACTACCATCGATGCCGAAATGAGCGTAACAGACTACCACGGAGCCATCATCGAAGAAGCTGTTTCTACAAGAGGCTTAGTAAAAAACTATTTCGATTTTTCAGGCATCCAAGTAGAAAACGTAAAAGCCATCGCCGACCGCTTCGATACCGACATCCACGCAGTCCAAGCCTTCCAAAAGTTCAGTAAAGACCTCACTTGGATACTACACAAATTCATCTCAAATGAAAGCCCCAAAGTCTTAGTAATAGGAGGGAACATCATCAACTGTTGGGACTTGTATATGGATAAAGTAATAGACAATCTTTCTGAAACGATAGTGAAATTGCCATTTATCAAAAAATCCGTTTTGGGAGAATCTGCTGCATTAATTGGTGGTGCTTGTTGTTTTGAAACAACTGAAAAATTAAAGGAGATTTAAAAACTTTCATTTCACATATACATTTACTTTTATTCATATTGCATTTTATGAGCTCTAAGCCCGCATTTACTGAGAAAAATTATATCATTACTTTCTTTTTTGTAACCACTTTGTTTTTATTGTGGGGATTATTACATTCTATGAGCGACATTTTGATTAGGCATTTTCAAAATGTTTTAGGCCTGTCAAAGTCGCAATCTGGCTTAGTGCCGCTTTCCGTTTTTGGAGCTTATTTCATCATGAGTATTCCAGCAGGCATTTTCATGAAACGTTTTGGATATAAGCAAGGTGTTTTGTTGGGCTTAGGCTTATTTGCGGCGGGATGCTTTTTGTTTGTTCCTGCTGCCAATGCGGTATCATTTAGTTTTTTTCGTGTGGCATTATTTGTAGTTGGATGTGGCTTAGCTACATTAGAAACAGTAGCTCATCCCTTTGCAGCTTCCTTGGGTGATCAGCGTACTAGCGACCAAAGGGTAAATTTCGCTCAATCGTTCAATGCAGTTGGGACAATCATTGGACCCGCAATCGGTAGCTTTTTCTTATTGAGGGCGGGTTCTGAACAAGCCAATAACTTAGACTCAGTAAAATTTTTATATGTCGGTGTGGGTATTGCTATAGTGTTAGTTGCAGTTTGTTTTTCTTTTTTGAAGATTCCAGCTTTAACAGATCCCCATGTTGCTTCAACTAAAGTTGATTTAAACAACACGGGTGTTGACGCCAATAACAAAAGTCTTTTCCAAAACAAGCATTTCGTTTGGGCAGTTGTGGCTCAGTTCTTTAATGTGGCAGCTCAAGCTGGAACTTGGTCATTTTTTATAAACTATGGAAATAAAGTGATGGGCTTTAATGACGAAAAAGCTGCCAATTTTATGATGATATTCATGGCCATGATGGCATTAGGTAGGTTTGTTGGAACTTATCTTATGCGGTTTATAGCTCCCAACAAGCTTTTAGCTGCGTTTGCTTTGGGTAGCATATTAAGTTGTTTGCTTGTTGCTCAAGGATGGGGTTGGCTTTCATATTGTGCTTTGTTTATGATTAATTTTTTCTTTAGCATCATGTTTCCTACCATTTTTAGTCTTGGACTGAAAAATTTGGGTAAACATACCCAACAGGCTTCTTCATTTATTTCTATGGGTGTAGTAGGAGGAGCTTGTTTTCCTTTTTTCATGGGTCTAATTGCCAATCAGGACATTGCTCAAGCATATTATCTTCCTATTTTATGCTATTTCGTAATATTTCTATTTGGATTTAAATTGTACAAAGTCAAATAAGGTATTAACAATTTTAATTTCGCTCTAAATCATTCGATTATGTACAGATGCCTGTTTCTTCTATTTTTTTTGGTGGCTTCATGCCGTGCTCAGATGTCTTTAAAGCCTTCTGATTTCGATTCTGTATCCAATCCTATTCGAATAGGCAACCTACTTTGTAACCGTTTTCTTGAACAGCCTCACTCGCAATATGGAAGTCCCCTTCGTATTAACGAACCTCGCACACAAATTACTTATCCCGATGTCTGTACTTGGTTAGGTGGTCTTTGGTTTGCTGAAGCCACCAAAAATCAAGCACTAATTAATAGATTTGAAAAACGTTACGTAAACGTTATTACAAATGAAAAACATCTTTTACCTATTCCAAATCATGTAGACAACAATGTATTCGGAGCATTACCCTTAGAACTTTTCAAGCTAAAAGGTGACAGCAATAATTATAATCTAGGAATGATGTACGCAAACAGCCAATGGGAATTACCCACTATCGACTCTATAAAAAAATCACTTACTCCAATTCAACTTGACAGATTTAAAAGAGGGTACTCTTGGCAAACAAGAATTTGGCTAGATGATATGTTTATGATAACCGCCATTCAAGGGCAAGCTTATAGAGTAACTAAAAACAATGCATTTATCAATCGTATCGCTAAGGAAATGGTATTATACCTCGATTCTATACAAACCCCTAATGGCTTATTCTACCATTCACCAACTGCCCCTTTCTATTGGTCAAGAGGAAACGGATGGTTAGCAGTAGGGATGACAGAAGTACTAAGAGTATTACCCGAAAACAATCAGTACCGCCCAACCATTCTTGCAGCTTACAAAAAAATGATGCAATCCCTACTATCCATGCAAAGCGAAGACGGTCTTTGGAATCAGCTATTAGACCAAAAGGATGCATGGAAAGAAACCTCGGGTTCTTCAATGTTTACCTATGCAATGATTATCGGAAGCAAAAAAGGTTGGTTAGACTCAAAAATTTACGGCAGAGCTGCTATTAAAAGTTGGAAAACATTGGTCACATATCTAGAAAAGAATGGCGATATACGTAACGTTTGTGAAGGTACCAACATTGGCACTACCAAAGAACATTACCTAAACCGCCTTAAAGTAACTGGTGATTTTCATGGGCAAGCCCCAATGATATGGTGCGCCTACGCCCTGACCAATAAATTCTAAATCATTTTTTTTATTTGCCATGAATGCACGAATAAATCATTAGTTAATATATACTATCAATAGTGTATTTATATCAACTAAATAACATTCGTGCATTAGTGGCAATTCACTTACATTAGTGTATTTGTAGTATCACCCAAACAATTTAAAATGAATAAGTTCTTTACGTTCATAATATTTACTAACTTCTTACTATTTTCTGCTTTCGCACAACCATATCCCAATTTTAAAACCGATTCTATACATTGGTTAAAAAACGCAAGATTCGGCATGTTCATTCATTTTGGAGTATCTTCTCAATTGGAAGGGGTTTGGAAAGGCGAAACAATTGAAGGCTATTCTGAATGGATAATGCGCACTAAGAAAATACCCAAACAAACCTATTTTAATGAAGTAGTAAAGCATTTTAACCCAGAAAAGTTTAATGCAGATGAATGGGTGCGGATTGTCAAAGAAACTGGAATGAAATACATGATTGTTACTGCCAAACACCATGATGGAGTAGCCATGTTCGACAGCAAAGTGAGCAATTATGACATCGCTTCATCACCTTTCAAACGTGATTTGCTAGGTGAATTAAAAGCAGCTTGTGTAAAACAAGGCATCAAGTTTGGCTTCTACTATTCCCATGCAATGGACTGGGGAGAAGCCAATGCCCCTGGCAACGACTGGGATTGGGATGCTCCTGGCGGCAATAAAAATCTTTACGGTGGTAAAGAGTGGCATAAAAAATATGCTGGCTTTATACCGAACCTCAATACTTATTTTGCCGAGAAAGTATTCCCTCAAGTAAAAGAATTGGTAGACAATTACCAACCAGATATTCTCTGGTTCGACACACCTTCACGTGTACCCCAAGAACTGAATGCGCTCTTATTGCGCTATGTAAAACTACTTAACCCCAACATCATTGTTAATAGCCGTATTGCCATGTACCCTTTGGAAGGAACGGATTATATCAATACCCAAGATCGACCATACGAATTCTATCCTGTAGATAGTCTTTGGGAAGCCATCCCCACTACAAACAATTCTTATGGCTATTCCAAATACGACAACACCCATAAGCCCGCCTCTTTCTTTATTAAGTTAATTGCAAAAGCATCAGCTAGGGGAGGGAATGTTCTATTAAATATGGGACCTAAAGGTGATGGCACGGTTGATGAAAAAGACCAAATAATTTTCAAAGGCATTGGAGCTTGGTTCAATATAAATGGAGAAGGAATCTACGGAACAGAAAGAACGCCTTTGCCTGTGCAAAACTGGGGGGAAACTACCGTTAAAGGAAATAAGCTCTACCTACATGTTTTCAATTGGCCTAAGGACGGAAAAGTGGTGGTAGGTAGTTTGGCCAATAGACCGTTTAAAGCTTATCTTTTGGCGGACAAAGCAAAAAAGAGTTTGCCTTTGAGAAATGTTTCCAAAAATGATTACTTGATTGAAGCTGGTAAGTACGGTATTGATAGTGTTAATACAGTGATTGTTGTGGAAACTGACAGTGTCGTCAAAGTATCGGACGACAGAAGGTTGTTGCAAAAGGGCATGTTGAATGAACTCAGGATTTTCGATTGCAACGAAAAAAGCAAAGGCATTGAATTTGGCGATGGTATGGAGACCCGCATTTATGCTAAGAACATAACGGATTCCAGTCAATCTATCACATTCAAAACTCGATTGAACGAATCGGCTAAGTATCAAGTGGTGTTGGAATATCAAAATTCCGGCAAGCTGTCTTCGCAAGATTTCATCATTGAAGCACCCACACAAGCCAAGCTGCAAAAGCAAGCTGAAAAGAGCGCAAGCAACCAAGTTGAGGTGCTTTTAGGTAACCGCAAATTGAGCGCGGCCCTTCAACCCACTAACGATTCCACTTATGCCAAAACAACGCTGGGTATCGTTCAACTGCCAAAGGGCAATATTGATATCGTCATAAAGCCACTCAAGATTGCAACAGCCGAATTTGCAAGGCCAAAAAGCATCTATTTGAAACCGTTATAATAGATGATAAGCAATCATGAAAACAATATTCTTTTTTGAGTAGTATGGCAATTTGGATGTGTTAAAAACCATTTTGTATTAGAAGATAAAATTGATTTGCTTTGAATATTATGAAATAGGGATTATGGTTACTCTTAGATTTTTTACTTAAATTAATTCAATGAAAATTATACAGTTTTTCAGTTTGTCAATAGGTGTGATATTATTAGTTTTTTCTAATGGAAAGGCTCAATTGCCCTCAAAGCCCGATTATGTTCAGACGGCTATCAAGTATTTTGACCCCATAATGAAAACCTATCCTGATGCTAAAATTGAGAGTATGCTCCAGTCCTCCGATAATGGACACCTCACTACGTATCCCTTTCGTTTGGCAATCATGTATAGGGCTACCAAAGACATCAAGTACCTTGACAGAGCGAACGAGATAATCAAGTTGATGGTGAACGCTTGGGAAAAAAATGAAAAGCTGATGAAAACTGGAACTTTTGCTATAACCAGGGAAATCACGGAAATGATTAAAATCTTAAAGGAAAATGGTCATTGGAAAACCGAGTACGACCCCATCTTCATAAAATTAATTGATAAAAACTTTGCACCTAATGAGATTACAGACCATAACCAAATTCAAGCAAGAGCATTGGGTGCTGTAAGGGCTTACAATCTTTACCCTAATGCGCCTAATGCTACCAAATGGAAAGTCTATGCAGATACAATCTGGAATTTTTGGTACAAAAACAGGGACATTGACGAATCATCCACCAACTACGAAGGACTCGATTTAAAGGATGTCATTTCAATGGCCGACGAAAGTGGCAGAATTGAATTGTTGAAGACCAAAGAAATCAAAAAATGGTTCGAGCGTTACCTAAATCTCCAAGCACCAAGTGGGTTCCTACCTGAAATTGCAGATGACCATTTCTTTGCTTACGAAACCTATATCTGTGTATATGAACGGTTAGCCCGCCTTTACAATGACCCAACTTATTTATATGCAGCATGGAAACTATACCATACAGGGTTGCAAAATTTGACACCAAAATTTGGTATTGATGCAGCCATTTTGACCGAGGCGGCCGTCCTGCTTCCTTTGAACTTAAGGCTTGAAATGCCCAAGGCACAGTCATCAGTATCTACAAGGACTAACAAAATGGGTGTAAAGAATATCCCTAACCTCATGATTCTTGCAGCTTCTCGCAATTTGGGTACGCCTTGTGTCATCAGTGATTTGTATGCAAAAGGATCACATGCGCATTCTAAACAACGTGGAGGCATCAATTATTTTGAGGCCGATAATTATCCTGTTTATCATGCTGTGTCCCGCCACGTATGGGATGCAAGAGCTACCAACACTGTCGTGTTAATAAAGGCTGAAAAGGACGGTTTCCCCTTTTCGGAAAGCAATATGCGCTCTAACACCAACAAATGGTTTACTGACGAATTGGAAATGACGGGGGGACCCATTGTAAACAGTAAAGATTCGTCGTTAAGGAGCTTTAAGTCTATTCAATTTAGGGTTGCCAACGTCAAAAAAGGGACAGAGGTATATATCGACAATGTTCGTTTGGAAGGTAAGGCGGGTGTTAAAATGCTTCAAAGCTTTGATATTGAAACAGGTATGCTCAATAATCCAAACGCTCAATTGACTGAAGATGCTTTGAACGGAAAAGCCCTAAAGTTGACGCAGCCGAACAATGGAGTTCTTTTAGTAGGGATTAATGTTCCTACCGAAGTAAGCTTAAAAGACTATAAGTACATCAGGCTCGATTGGAAACACAAAGCTTTGGACAATTCACCAAAAGAAGATATTGAATTCATAGTTCGCAACGAAGTGGGGGGGCTACAATGGGCGATATGGACAACCAGAACAGGCTGCTAAATGCCGAAACCAATGTAAATGGTGAAGATTGCTTCGGAGAGATTGTCTTGGGCGATCATTTTGTTTCCGACACCAAACTAACCCGCCGAATGGTGCTTACCAAAGAGGGCGTTTTGGTCTTGCAGGACTATGTGGAACCCAGCGAAGAAGCCAACGGAATGGCGGTGGGCGTGGTATGGCAATGCTATAACAAACCCAATAAACAGGGCGACAACTGGTTCAATGCCCCGAGCGAAAAACAATGGGCAGACATGTTGGGCAAACCCAAGAACAAAGAACTGCTTGTTTATTTTGAACAAACAGAAGGTCGTTCGTTTGGCGTGCAACAAGAAGACTACACGGTAAAACCTTTTGTCCTTCATGCAAAACAAATCGTGAAAAGCAATCGCCCAGTAACATTTACCACCGTTTTGGTTCCCCACAACCCAGATGTATCGGTTGAAGACCTTGAAAAAACGATTGTAACCACTACGAAAGGAAGGGACAGCAAAATTAGTTTGAAAATCAATGGTAATCAAGTCAGTATCCAGATAAACAAGGATAAGACTTGGAAAGTCGATCGAAAAACGCAATAACAATTTCTTCTCGCTCCGCAAAACCTTTATTGGGTTTCAACCCCCTTTAAGGTTCAAAACAGATTATATTATTAATAGCTAATAAAAAAAGATTTTTAAATTTTCGCCACATAGCATTGGTTGCATTAGTCCTAGGATTGAAAATGTCCGGTAATGCACAAGTAAACAAATCCTTCAACAGACCCTATTCCGATAATGAAACAGACGCCAAAGTGCTAGGCAGGGGAGGGAAGATTCTACACAATGTGAAGTTTTCTTTTTTTTCGTATTGCGCCCTTTTTTAGTTGGGTTGCGGGAAAAAATATATCGGTTTTGGTTGTTCTCGGTTAGCTTTTTTACCCATTTGAAATTATTTATTATAACTTGTAAAATAGAATTCATTCAGGTTTGCATTTTTACAACATTGAATATTGGTACTAGTACCTTCGTACTGTTATTTACGTCTTCGGACTTGTAAAAATGAGTCATTTAGAATAAACAAAAAGGGTTTTTTAGATAAAAACTAATTTAATGAGGTCAATCAAATTATTTGCAGATAAAGTATTAGTCAGTCTATCAATAGGTTTATTGATTACATCATCAATGTCCTTAAAGGCCCAAAAACTAAGTACTGCCGACAGCCTCGCCTTTGTTTCCCGATGCAATTATGTCATCAATTGTTATGATTTATCCAAAGTAAACACATCTAATTTCGACCTCAGGCAGGCTGGATATCTCATTGGTGCGATGGTATTGAAAAATTTCTCCCTAGCAGATATCAATGCCTTCGCAATGAAACTCATCAAAAACTTCCCTATTCCAAACAATAGCTTGCGGGAGCAATCGTTTCACTCGCTCCCGATGATTTATAGCTACATTAAGTATAATAGTTATTTTGCTGATTCTACTAAGCAGGCATACAAAGACAAACTTACCGTTACGAACTTTCGCGACACTGGTACCTACAACCAAAGAATCATGTTGGCCACTGTCCGCTACCTTGTTGGGCAGACGTGGCCAGATGTTGTATATAACGACAGCTCCAAATTTCAATTAAATGATCCCGATGCAAAGGCTTTTTTGATCTCAAGAATGAGCTCGATAGTAATAAATGGTTTGGGCGAATATGCTTCCACGCCTTATGCCCCTTTTTCCATGCTTAGCTTTTTGGCGATAGCCGATGTTGGCGCCGACCCTGAAATGAAAAATAAAGCAAGAATGACGTATGAGGCCACCTTGGTTCAAGCTATTGCTGCATCCGTTAAAGGGGTATACATGGGAGCAACAGGTAGGAGCTATCCCAATTTGTACCCAGCCAATGCTTCTGGTCACGATTTGATGTCCTATATATGGCCTTACACAGGTTTGGGAGGATTACCAAGCACGCCCCGCCAATCGGCTGGCTCCAATTTGCTCGCCTATCGATTCTTGATGCCCTGCTTGGCTGATTATCGTTTTCCAGCTAATTTGTTACGATTGGCCACCAACAGGACTGATGGAACGATTGCTAAAGCCTTTTTTGAAGGGGATTATCAGTATTCCTATTTCAATAATGATTATGGTATTTTCAGCCAACGTGAGTTCACAGTACCTTTTTATCAATCCATGCGCTCAGGGGTCAATTGGATAAATACAGATACTCTCTGGAAAAAGAACACGAATCTTTGGTTTACTCATCCTTATGCCGATTCCGCTTTTGCTGACGTAATTCATACGCACGGCGTAACTCCCTACGAACGGGTAGCCCAATACCTCGGCACCACGGTTCACAACTACAACATACCCAATGTGGATTCTATTGGCGGCAACTATATTCAAAAATTTGCGCTCGGCTATATTCCTGGAAGTTATTCCGCCATTATCGACAACGGAAGTAGCGGCAAAGTCTTTCTTAATTATGACAAGGTCTTGATTGCCATTAGTTCATCGAATGCTTTCGATTGCGATTCCCTAACTGCCCCCTCTTCCGCTGTAAGCAACCACGAGAAGCCCGGCGATTTCATGGTCAGGATCAAAGGGCTGAAATTTGGCCTTGCTATTGAAACGGCCGATCCCAAGGACTATGCTGGCACTCCCATGCAAAAACTCCTGGCCTTCAAAAATCAGATTGATCAAAACACCATCATCTATAACTCGAGCGACTCTTCCACAAACTATACCGACCGCTTCGGTAATCTCATTCGTTGTAGTGCCAACACTAACGCTAAGGCGGCCGATTCTATCAACAATAATTTGATTGACTACTCGAAATGGCCGACCCTGAGCTGCCCCGGCATTTTCGAGACCAAGACGGGCAACCTCGTCGTGACCTACAACAACCAAAGAACCTTTTACGATTTCAACAATTGGACGATCACCTATTCAAACGACACCGTCAAACCCAAATTATTGGACACTTTGTCCGTACAGCCTAAAGCCGCTTATTCCACCCGCTTATTACGGACTGTATACACTGGGCCTGCTTTACGGGTAAGAAGAAGCAACGATAGTGCTCAGATTAATGTGTATTTCGATTCAACAGGAATTGTTTCTTTATTCTCACGAGTCTCAAGCAATGGCCTAAACAGGGATACCCTTTTTAGCCAATGGGCGGGCAATAGCAATGTGTTTGTGACCATATGGTACGACCAAACAGGAAAGGGCATCAACGCCACCCAGACAACCCTTTCTTATCAGCCCCGCATCCTCAACCAAGGCGTTTTGGAAACCCTAGATAATGGCACTCCAGCTATACGAATGATAAACGGCGGCAATGGCGGAACAGGATTCAATCTGCCTTTCACACTATCAGGGGTTAATCGGTTCGATCTTTTTATTGCCAACCAAGTGGATACTTCCGCTCGGCTAGCGGCTTATCATCTTTTTGGTTCGTCTGGGCCTACTGGAACAACGCCAGGCTTGTTTCAGGCAAACTACAGCAGTTCCAATTCTAGTATTGGCATGACATCTTCCGCTGCTGCTTTAAGCAACAATAAACTCTACGTAGTAATGTCCGATTTTAAATCGGTTCGTTTTCGATGCACGCCAGATAACAATGGTACTTTTTTGATTTCTACTATTAATGAATCGGATTCTGCCTTGGCGCAATCCTTAACGACACCATTCAACAATACAGCAGTAACCCTCTTTCGAATTGGCAATGCAACCTATAATAGAAATTTCCAAGGGCTAAGTAATGAAGTCATTTATTTCGACACAACTATCAGTGAGGCAATCGCCACCACCATTTTTCAAAATCAAGAGAACGCATTCAGTATTAATCCTGCATTGAATAACATCAATAACAATTTGGTATTGCCTAAACCAACCTTGACCGCTGCCACCGGCATTAGCAGCAAAAGAGCCATTGTTAATTGGTTGACCCCGCGAGGCACTATCCCGAGGAGTTCTACATATACACTCCAATATTCAACCACCCAAAATTTTTCTTCAAGCAGCACAACTTTAACAGGCATACCAATTACGGCAAACAGTCAAACTATCTATAAATTGATACCCGCCAAACAATATTGGTATCGCTTGCTGATTGATGCAAACGGTGGCGGCTATAACCAGAACGATGGGCCTTGGTCCTCGATAGGTTCGGTAACCACAACACCAGCACAAGTCACCACAATTTGGAACGGTTCCGCTTGGAGCAATTCAGCCCCCGACTCAAACATGAACGGCATCATCGCCGCCAACCTAAACAACAGCAATACAATAGGGACATTTACAAGCTGTGATACCCTTACTATCAACAATGGAGTTACATTCACACTAAGTAATTCAGTTACCCTTTCAGGGTCGTACATCAATAATGGAATTGTTTCAGGGTCAGGAACTATTTTGTTGTTAAAAAATACAAGCCAAACAGTAAGCGGCTCTGGCACTATCAATAATCTTACTCTAAATAATCCAGCAGGAGCTTCAATAACAGGAACACTAGCAATTAGTGGAATATTGACATTGCAATTAGGTCAACTAACAACTACAAATGGTAATCTTATATTACTTTCTGATAGCTCGGGTAACAGCGGCACAATAGCACCAATAGATTCAATTACAAATTTTGGAAGTATTAATGGAAATGTAACTGTTCAACGGTATATCCCGGCTAAGAGCGCTCGCAAATTCAGTTTTATAGGAAGTGCTGTCGAAGCAAGCGTTCGTAATGGTTGGCAACAACAAATTTACATAACAGGGGCAGGCAACGGCGGCACACCTTGTGGAAGCACAACTAGCAATGGCGGCAACACAGATAAATACAATGCTAACGGATTTGATGCGTCAATTACAAATGCGGCTTCCATGTTTACATTCAACGATCGGCTTGTAAATGGCAGCCGATTCCAAAGCATTGCTAATACAATCAATACCAATTTGTCTCCAGGAAAGGGCTATCGAGTAAACGTCAGGGGCAACAGAAACAGTGCTTCAGTTTCTTGTTTTAATCAATTGCAAACAGCCAATCCAGCTCCTCCAGAAGCAGTCATTTTGAGCGCAACAGGAAAATTGACAATCGGCAGTCTTTCAGTATCCTTGAACGACACAGATTATAGCAGTTATACCCTCGTAGCTAATCCCTATCCAAGCGCAATTAGCTTCACCGCATTTCAGGCAAATAATAATACCAACATCTACAATAGAATGTGGACATATAGCCCTTTCAGCAATGGCAATTATACCACTTATTCCAATGGCATCATAGCTAATGCGGCTACTGGTTATGATAATTTAAATGGCGACAGAATAGCAACAGGGCAAGCCTTTTTTGTTCAAGCCACTGCTGCGGGCTCATTAAAAACCGTGCAATTTAAAGAATCTTGTAAAGTAAAATTTTCAATACCAAACACACAATATTTTGGAGTTAAAAACGAGAAGTTGTTAAGAATAGGTCTTAAGTCATCGTCCAATAGCCTACTCGACGAAGTAGTAGTTCGCTTCAATAGAAATGTAACTAACGCCTCCTATCACTCATTTTGGGATGCTGAATCACTCAGCAATAGTAATCAGGTGCTTCAAATTGTTAAAGGGAGTCGTTCATTAGCCATTGCTACCTACTCAGATATATTGAACCAAGATACCGTAGAGCTTTTTCTTTCTAGTAATACAACAGGCGCATTCTCCATTCACTTTAGCGACTATCAAAATATGGATAGTAACTACACAATTATTCTCTTAGATAGATATCTGAACAATAGTCAAGACCTCAAAGCAAACCCAATTTATTCCTTTAATATAACAAGCGACACGTTAAGCAAAGGCAGTAATCGGTTCAAAATCATTTTTTCCAAAACCATCACATTACCACTCATATTCACAAATCTTACAGCTATTCAAATAGCTAAACGAGTAGCAGTAAGCTGGACAGTAGCTAATGAACTGAATATTGCTTACTATATAATAGAAAAAAGTATAGATGGTATCAGCTTCTTTAGTGTAGCAACCAAAAAGGGTTCAAACACAAGTAGATATACTATTGATGATGAAAATATCCCCAACAATATAAATATTTTCTCCTATAGAATTAAGGCCGTAAGTTCACTTGGTACTTATAGTTACAGCAAGGTTGTACGATTAACAGCAACTACAGCTTCGCTTATCAATATTTATCCTAATCCCATAGTTTCAGCAAAAGAATTCAGCATTCAGTTAGCAAATATTGAAATTGGGAAGTATTATTTGAATATCACTAATTCACTTGGTCAACAAGTTTCAGAACAAACATTGAGCTATTCAGGAGGAAATAAAGATTATTCTATAGCAATTCAACTGAAGCTACCAGCAGGTATTTATCATCTCAACATTTATGCATCTGAAAGAAAAAAATTAGTTTTTCAAAGTAAATTAATATTACAGTATAGATAATAGCCAAGTATGCAGGAATGCACTGGTTAAGATGCTAATATCTGTGTAAAATATTGTAGCATACAAAAGGTAGTAAAGAAAACTATTGGCAATTTATCTATTGGCAATAATTTATTGTTTACAAATAGAAAATTGCTATAAATGTCAATTTTTATTTGTCAATTAAATTTTATTGACAGTATGTAATTGTCAATTATGTCAATTTAGTTAGTGACAAATTTATTTTATTGACAAGTATATTTTGACCCAGATTTTGTAATATGTTTTGTAGTATGAGTCTTAATGCAATAAAGTTTAAATAAGAGTTTGGGGTCATTTTATAAATCAAATATTATAAAGAAAAAATATTCTTAAGTGCTTAGCAATACAGCGTTTGAGGTTTGTAATTAATTATCTAATGCACAATCTGGATTTATATGTGAATAGTGAAAGTTGCATCAGGAAAATAATGGTTTAGAATTGAATATGAGAAAAAATATAAAACCATGAGATAATGCATTTTAAGGCTGATTCAAAGAAATAAAAAAATGTATATCACCATTAGTACTGTTATTGAAATTTTACGTCTTTAATTTTATGTTTCTTACTAAGAAATTTTAATATTAAATGTAATCTTTACTTATAATTTAGTATTGAATTGATTGAATTTAATTGCTTGTGTAACGTTTTAATCTTCAATGACCTTGTTTTCAATTTGTGTATAATACCATTATTAATTATGTAATGTTTTGTGATGATATAAAAATATTGCCAAGGTAGTTTTATGTTTTTTAGATGCTTACACTTGACTGCTTAAAAAATATATTGTTGTAATTTTTTTAAATTTTCCTTAATACATATTGTAAATGCTTGCTTTAAACAAAAAAAATCTATTTGGTAGTATAAAAGCTGCTACAAATAGTACTGAATTCGATAAAATTCAACTAGAATTTATTAAAAAAAATAAACCAATCTGTTACCTAAAATCATTGTTAGGGAAAAAAGTGGTGTTAAGCTTTGTAGGAATGCTTTTAATGATGGGTGCCGTTGTATTTGGTCAATCCAATGGCGATTATCGAAGCACCGCTTCGTCAACATCCTTTTCTACAACCACAGGTTGGCAGACTTACAGTACTTCCAACAATCAATGGATTGCTGCTACAACAGCCCCTTCTGCCGCTGGCACCATTCCCAATCTATACATAAATGCTAGCATTACGCTTAATGCGAATATAGCGACAGGAAATGTTATTGTAAACACTTCTGGCAGTTCCAACCCAGGAACGACATTAGGCAGTGGAGGAGGGCTTGGCCCGATTACACCTGCAAGTGCTACATTAAATGGCGGGTCTAACAATTTAAGCATCTCAGGTTCTTTTACTGTTTCTGGTACTTTCGCAGCTGGTACAGGTACAGTCACCTACAGCAATACAGCGGGGGGGCAAACCATTGCTTCATTAACTTATAACAACATTACATTAAGCAATACTACTGGTACAATAAATACAGTATCGAACGATATTACGGTAAATGGCACGCTCGCTATTTCTACAGGAACATTGGATTTGGGTACCCGAAGAATTTTAGGCTCTGTTGCTGCAACTTCTGGTACTGGTACAATTAAAACATCTAATACAGCTTCTATTCCAGTTCCATCAGACAAAACATGGTCAATGACCGTAGAATACTATGGAACGTCTGCGCAAAATGTTTCTAGAGGTATATATGCGAATCTAACAATTAGTGGAACTAGAAATGGAAGCATTACTTTAAAAGGTGGAAGCATATCTGTCTCAGGTATTTTTTCGCCAAACGCAACCTTCACAAGTGGCACTTACATTCTTGAAGGCACGCCCCACACCTTTACTTTTAATGATACAGGTGCACAAACAATTCCTGCCTTTAACTATAACAATCTTACCATAAGCGATGTTGCCACTCGTACTGTTACCCTCGCATCATCTGGCACAATCGGAATAGCTGGAACTTTCACTGCAAGTACTACTAATACTACTTTCACTAATATATCTTCAACCATAGATTTCAATGGCAGTAGTAATCAGACATCGGCAATTCCTGCTTTTACATTCAATAACCTCACAATATCAAATACTGGGACTGTTACACCTACTGCAGATATTACGATAAATGGTACGCTTTCAATACCGACTGGAACATTGGATTTGGGGGTAAGAAGAATTCTGGGCTCTGTTGCTGCAACCTCTGGTACTGGTATAATTAGAACAACTAATACTGCTTCTTTTCCAATTCCTTCAGACAAAACATGGTCAATGACCATAGAATACTATGGAACTGCGGCACAAAATATTTCAAGAGGAAATTATACTAATCTAACAATCAATGGAACAAGGAGTGGAAGCATTACTTTTCTTGGTGGAAGTACAACTATCTCTGGTACGTTTTCGCCAAACGCAACTTTCACAAGTGGCACTTACATTGCTGGAACCCCGCCTCACACATTTAATTTCAATGGTACGGGGGCACAGACAATCCCTGCCTTTAACTATAACAACCTCACCATAAGCGACGTTGCTATACGTTCTGTTACACTTGCTTCATCTGGCACTATAGGTATTGCTGGCATATTTACTTTTGGTACTACAAATACCACCTTCAACACAACATCTTCAACCATTGACTTCAATGGCACTTCTGCACAAACCATTCCTGCTTTTAATTACAACAATCTCACAATAAGTGGTATTAGAAACAGTAACGATGTTACTCTTGCATCATCTGGAACAATTGGTGTTGCTGGAATACTTTCAAATACAGGTTTGAGCTTTACGACAGGCAAGATTGTTAGCGCAGGTTCTACAGTTAACTTCAATTCAACCACAGGCGGTCAAACCATTCCCGCCTATTTCAACTATAGCTCCTTAACCAATTCTGCTGGTTCAGGAACAAATTCCCTCGGTGCATCCATCACAGTCAATGGAACGCTAATCATAGCATCAGGTACTTTAGATGTTTCTGCATCCAACTATGGAATCACCCTCGCCGGTAATTTTTCCAACACAGGCGGCAGCTTAAATGCTAGGAATGGGACAGTGACCCTTTCTCCGACTGCAAGCCAAACAATCTCAGGGACAAACACTTTTTACAATTTATCAAAACAAGCCACTTCTGCTTGCACCCTTACTTTCTCTTCAGGAGCTACTCAAACAATCTCCGGTACATTAACGCTTATTGGTACAACAGGCAACTTTTTAACCATCAATGCTTCCAATGCTGGAATGGCGGCTTTTATCAACCCAAGCGTAGCATCCATCAGCTTTGTTCGAGTTTCAGATAATAACAATACAGCCTCAGTGATTACGGCAACAAGCTCTAGCAATCAAGGCAACAACACCAACTGGGCATTCTCTGGCAACAATACATGGATTGGAAATGGAGGAAGCAATTCATGGTCTTTGGCTTCCTGCTGGTCTTTTGGGTTTTTACCAAGTGCTAATGACAATGTAACTATTGCTTCTACAACGGGTAGCTATCCTACTGTTAATATAGCTGCCACTGTTGCAAGCCTCACCATAAACAACGGCAACAGCCTAACACTTTCTGCCTTTGATTTTACGGTTACTGGAACTACCACTGTAGGAAGCGGCGCCTCTGGTATATTGGCTATCTCATCTGCAACTGGAACAAAAACCTTTTCTGGTCTTGTCACATTCAATACTGGTGCAACTTGGAATAATTACGGAAACTCAGCAGTTACATTTTCTGGCGGTATTACCAATCTTGGTAATTTGTTCAATGCCGGAACGGGTGTGATTACGTTTAGCGGTAACAACCAAAGCCTTACAGGAACATTCAGCATACCAAGTGTAACAGTAACAGGTATTACGCTTACCAATAATAATACATTGACCGTAGGAACTGCCCTGTCAGGAACAGGAACGCTTGCCCAAGCATCGACCGGCACACTGAACATTGGAGGCACTTCAACATTAAGTTCTTTTAATGCAACTGCTTCTGGCAATACCGTTAACTATAATGCCTCAACTGGTGGCCAAACTGTTTATGCTACCACATACAATAACCTCACGATAGGAAACAACACAGGAACACAAACCGCAGATGGCAACATCACGGTGAATGCTGCATTGGCAATTACCAATACTGCCGCAATCTTCAATCTAAGTACTTTTTCATTAATCAATGGAGGTGCCATCAATGTCACTGGAATCAATGGTATATTGAGAACAGAGAACGTTATTAGCAGTACACCGATTCCTTCCATTAATTATCCAAGTGGAACTATCAATTATGGCGCAACAGGTGCACAGACAATCTTGGCTGTTAATTACAATAACTTGACAATAAGTGGTGATCGCACAACCAATAACGTTACTTTGCCTTCATCTGGCATCATTGGTATTGCTGGCGTATTCACTGCATCAGCTACTTTCTCAGGTGGAGGTGCTTATGTAAACAATGGTTCAACGGTTGATTTTAACGGAAGCAGTAATCAAACCTCGGCGATTCCATCATTTACGTTCAACAACCTAACCATTTCCAATACAGGAATTGTATCACCTGCCGCAGATATAACTATAAACGGAACTCTTTCCATTCCATCTGGAACGCTTGATATGGGAATTAGGAGAATTTTTGGTATAACTTCAACTTCTGGTACTGGATTAATTAAAACATCTTCTACTGCTTCTAATTCTATTCCTGTGGACAAGACATGGTCTATGTCGGTAGAATACTATGGAACAGCAGCGCAAAATGTGATAAGAGGTATTTATAATAACTTAACCATTAGTGGAACAAGAAGTGGAGACATATCTTTCCCTAACGGTTCACTTAATATCAAAGGCGTTTTTTCGCCAAATGCTACTTTTACAAGCGGATTGTTTAATTTCGGAACATCTACTATTACTTTCAGCGGCACAAGCTCACAGACAGTTTCTGGGCTTAATTACAACTCAATAGCGATCAATAACAGTGCAGGTGTTGTTTTAGGCGGTTCTACAACAGTAAACACCACTTTGACTTTAACCAGTGGTAAGATTAGCCTAGGTAGCTATGATCTTACTTTAGGTAGTGCAGCGACTTTGTCACCAACTACGCCTACAAGTAGTAGTTACATCCTTGCAACGGGTACTGGTTATTTGATTAGAAGTGCAATAAGTACTTCCGCTACCATTTTCCCAATTGGTACTGCCACTTCTTATACTCCTTTGACGTTTACCAATAGCACCAACTCTCCTGACATCTCAGCTAATGTAAAAGCTAGCCTTACTAACAATCCTATTCAACCAAATCAAGTTGTGAATCTTGAGTGGGCTATTTTGTCAAACACTAGCAGTAATGCAGATGTCACATATCAATACAATACTTCAGATAAGGCAAATACATTCACTGGTATTAGCCCAGTCCTTGGCACATTTTCAAATTTATATATCGAGTCTGCCCTAAGTGTTACAACCAATAGCAACCCTTTTGCAGTTAAAGCAACTGGTTTATCCTTACCAACAGTAACTAAAAAACTTTATGCTATTGGCAATAACCATGCTTTTGTAGTAGTAGTTCCAAATGCACCAACAAGTGTACTAGCAACTGCTGGAAATGCGCAAGCATCAATTGCTTTCACTGCCCCAACAGATAATGGCGGTTCAACTATTACAAGCTATACTGTGACTTCAAACCCAGGGGGCATCACTGCTAGCGGTTCAGGTTCACCAATTGTTGTAACTGGATTAAGTAGCGGTATAGCTTACACCTTTACTGTTATCGCAACCACTGCTGTAGGTAATAGTGTAGCGAGTTCGGTATCCAATTCAGTAACATTGGTTACTGTACCATCTTCACCAATAACTATTACTGCTACTGATGATAATGCACAAGCACTTATCACATTTACTGCACCATCAAATAATGGAGGTTCTACTATCTTAGATTATACAATTACAGCAATTCCTTCTAGTGGTAGTAATATAATAAGAACAGGAATTACATCAAGTCCATACACTTTCACAGGGTTGGCTAACGGGGTTACTTATACTTTCACTATTGCTGCTAGGAATATTGCAGGAACGGGAGCAACCATCACTTCAAATGCGGTAACACCATCTTCCACTACCACTTGGAATGGTACTAGCTGGAGCGCAACTGCACCAGATGCAAGTCAAAGTGGTGTAATAGCATCTAATTTAAACAGTAATAATGTTGTAGGTAACTTTTCTACTTGTGCTGGTTTAACTATCAATGCAGGTGTAATCTTCACCCTTAATACGAATGTTACTATTAATGGTGCTTTTGTAAACAATGGAACTATAATCGGAACAGGTACAATTACTCTGGCAGGCTCTTCTGCTCAGGCTATTTCAGGAACTGGTACTGTGAATAATATCACCATTAATAATAGTAATGGAACTACGGTATCTACTGGTACCAACAAGATTAATATTACAGGCATATTAACATTGAAATCAGGCTTATTAACTACCAACGGTAATGTAGTTTTAAAATCTACTAGCATTACTAGCAGCGGTATACTAGCCCCAGTGGGCACATCAGGAAATAGCGGTACTATCACAGGTAATGTGGTTGTAGAGCGTTACATACCTAATGGCTACAGAGGTTATAGAGATATTGCACCATCAGTAGCCAATGCAGGAAGCATGTTCAACAACTGGCAAGAAGCCGGTGCATCTACAAGTGGTACAGGTATCTTCATTACAGGAGAAGTAGGTAGCAGTAAAGGCTTTAATGCAACAACAGGTATTGACTATTCTTCTAATGGATTAAACCCAGCTTCTTATTACAACAATTCAGTAGGAAGCAGT
>Ga0114959_10000551_pt1 | contig 35552 bp, 24 predicted proteins | sample C_130625_EF_Meta_FD_87317 | JGI IMG/M metagenome (GOLD analysis project Ga0114959, IMG submission 87317) | Freshwater microbial communities from Lake Croche, Canada to study carbon cycling - C_130625_EF_MetaG | ecosystem: Environmental > Aquatic > Freshwater > Lake | place: Lake Croche, Canada... | reverse complement strand
TGCGCCACCGCGTCGATGGTGTCCCAGCCCGGCTCGACGACGATCTCGTCGATGGCGAACGTGCCCCGCTCCACGAGCGCCCGGACGGCGAGCCAACGGCTGCGATCGTTGGCCGAGAGGAAGGGGCGCTGGAGGCGCCGCCCCCGCTCGATCGACGCCGCGATCACCTCGGCATCGACCGCCGGCCCCCCGGCCGCCTCAGCGTCGCGGGCCTTGGCCACGGCCTCCGCCACGAGGCGCTTCTCGAGCGCGATCTTGTCGACGCTCGTGACGGCTCCAATCCGGCCGAGGAGGCCGCCGAGCACCACGGCGGCGAGGATCATCGACACCTGGCGCCGTCGACGCGCCTGGGCCGATGGCAGGATGGCGCTGGCCACCGACAGCCTGTGACGGCGGATGTCACCGGCGATCCTGGCGAGGTCGATGAGGCCCGTGAAGAACCGAGCGAAGCCATACTTCGAGCGCCCCAGTGTCCGCGGCCGGTGGTGAACCGCCTTCTCGACGACCCGGTTGCCCTCCGCGGCGGCGAGCACGGTGATGAAGCGGTGCATGTCGTCGCCGAGCCGCAGCGACCGGGCCGCCGGGGCTCGAAACACCTTCAAGCCACAGTTGTGATCGTGGAGCCAAAGTCCACTCACCCAGCCGACGAGGAGATTGAAGATCCGTGAGGGGAGCGTCTTGTGCCAGGGATCGAGCCGCGGGGTCTTCCAGCCGTTGACCACGTCGGCGCCGGCCGGGCCGGTGGCGGGGTCGGCGAGGAGGGCGAGCATGGCGGGGATCTCCGCCGGATCGTCCTGGCCGTCGCCGTCGAGCATCACGATCCGCGGCGCCCGGCAGCGCGCGAAGCCATCCATGAGGGCCGCTGACTTCCCGCCGCCCTGGCCCCGGTGCACTCCCTCCACGCGTCGATCAGCCGTCGCGGCGGCGCCGATCTCCTCCCAGGTCGAATCGCTCGACCCGTCGTCAATGACGAACAGTTCCCAGGCGAGACCGGCGGCATCGAGGACAACCCGGATCTCGGCGATGAGCGGGCCGATGTTCCCCGCCTCGTTCCGCACAGGGACGACAAGCGAGACGTCCGGCGGCGTGGCAGCGGCGGCGTTCATGCATTCGGATCAGACGGTGGCCACCCTTCCGCAGGGGGCCGGGAGGGAGTGACGGGACGCACGGGCGCGCGAGGGACAGCGGCCCGATGGGGCCGGGCGAGCCGCCGAGAGGGGGCAAGGATACCCCGCGCGGGTCCTATCCGCCATGCCGGAACGCCGTCGGCTGCCAACGGGGGACCGTGGATCCCTTCTTCCACGGAGCGGTACAATCGTCGGTTCGCGTCCGCATCTCCCCACGGAACCGTGGCCCCCGCCGCGGCCTGGAATGCTCCTCGACAGCCTGATCCCCTCCGACACCCCGCCGAAACGGGTGGCGCGCATCGTCTCGTTCGGTGTCATCCTCGCGCTCGTCGCCGTCTTCGGCCTCCTTTCCTTGAGGGTGATGTCGAGCTTCATGCTGCCGTTGCTTCTCGCGGCGATGCTCGTCGTGATCTTCGGCCCGCTCCATCGCTGGCTGCGCGATCGGATCATCGCTCCGGGGAAGGGGCCGGAATGGATTCCCGCCCTCCTCACGACGCTGTTCGTACTCCTCATCGTCCTCGTGCCGCTGTTTCTCCTCTGCGCCCGTGCCGGGGGGGATGCGGTGCGGATGCTCCGGGCGGAAAACGGATTGAAACTCGAGCCGGCCGTGCTCAGCGAACTCGTCGAGCGGATCAACGACACCACCGGGATGCATCTCACGGCCGATTCGGTCAACAGCGAACTGCGGCGGATCGCCGAGGAATGGATCGGGCCGGTGGCGGCGCGGACCCCGGTCGTGATCGCCAAGGGGATCATCGGCTTGGTCGTGATGACGGTAGCGCTCTTCTATTTTCTCGCCGATGGCCGGCGGATGCTCGCTGCTGTCACGCGCTTGATCCCCCTCGATCCCCGCTACCAGTGGCAGCTCCTCCAGGAGTTCGAGGAGGTGAGCCGGGCGGTGGTCAGTTCGACCCTCCTGGCGGCGATCGTCCAAGCGGTGCTGGCGGGATTCGGCTTCTGGGTGGCGGGGCTCGGAAATGTCTTCCTCCTCACGCTCCTCACCTTCTTCGGGGCGCTGGTGCCCTTCGTCGGCGCTGCCGCCGTGTGGGGCTCCGCCAGCCTCTACCTGTTGTTCTTCGCCAAGAACACCTTCGTCGCCGCCGGTCTGGCGGTGTGGGGCATGGGGGTGGTCTCCACCGTCGACAACATCATCAAGCCGATCGTTCTCCATGGGCAGTCGAAGCTCCATCCGCTCCTGGCCCTCCTCAGCGTCCTCGGCGGTGTCGGGGCCCTCGGGCCGATCGGGATCTTCGTCGGTCCGATCGCCGTGGCCTTCCTTCAGGCGGCCCTGACGATGCTCCAGACCGAGCTCGACAGCCTCGACGTCGGGAATCCGGCCCGGGATTCCGCCGCTGGACAGGGCGATTCCGCGGCAGTTGCACAAACCGCCGTCGAGAGGTTGAAATCCCCCTGACGCAGAGCCTGTTCACCGGAGACGTATTCGCATGCTGCTGGAAACCCTTGTCCTCCTCGCCGGCCTGCTCGCCATGGGGATCGAAGCCGCCTACGTGCCCGACCCAGGGGGGGGCGGGGATTATCTCGTCCGCGTCGAACCGGATCTGATCCGCAGCGGCAACGTCGCCGGCCCGCTGACCAGCGATGTCCCGGCCGATGCCCGCGATGTCCGCAGGGTGAAGATCTTCGTCTCCGACACCTGGCCGGCCGGCGTCGACCGCCTCGTCTCCGAAGCGGCGAAGCGCCCGCGGACCACGCAGGCCACGTCGCTTCCCCTCGCCGCGTCGCGGCTCGGCGGGATTGCTGCCGGAGGGGAGGCTGCCGCGGCGGTCACCGCTCGTCCCTGGCCGCTCCTCATCGGCAGCCTCCTGACGCTCTTCCTCTCGCTCGGTGCCAATGCCTACCTCGGCCTTCTCCTGGCGAGCATGCGGCAGCGTTACCTCCGGGATGTCCAACAGGGCGTGGCCGTGAGGTAGGCGTCCTTCGGGAGGGCTGCCACCGCGAGGTTGTCTTCCTTCAAGGGCTGTTCATGCTGCCGTTCGCGCTGGCGATTTTTACCGGGGCCTTTCTCCTCTTCCTCGGGCAACCGCTGGTCGGCAAATACATCCTCCCCTGGTACGGCGGCGGGCCCGGTGTCTGGACCACCTGCCTCCTCTTCTTCCAGGGGGTGTTGTTGGTGGGCTACGCCTACGCTCACGGGCTCACCACCTGGCTGTCGCCGCGCCGGCAGGTGATGGTGCATGTCGTCGGTCTCGCCCTGGCGCTCTGCTTTCTGCCGATCTCGCCCGGAGACCAGTGGCGCCCGAGCGCCGGTGACGATCCGGTCCGCTCGATCCTCCTCCTCCTCACGGCCACGATCGGGCTGCCGTTCATCGTCCTCTCGGCCACCGGCCCGCTCCTCCAGCGGTGGTTCAGCCTCGTCCACCCCGGCCTCTCGCCGTACCGGCTTTACGCTCTCTCCAATGCGGGATCGCTCCTCGCCTTGCTTGCCTATCCGGCAGTGGTCGAGCCGCGACTGACGCGGGCGACTCAGGCGGCAGCCTGGTCGATCGGATTGGCCTGCTTCGCCACCGCCTGCGTGGCCTGCGCCGTGCGCGTCTGGAGGGCCGATGGGCATTCGGCCGGTGGAAAAGAAAGTGGCGACGGCAGCGTGGAGACAGGCGCGGAAGCCGGCGACGGCATCCTCTGGGTGGCGCTTCCGGCGATCGCGTCGGTGTTGCTCGTGTCGACGACGACGAGGCTCTGCCAGGACGTGGCGGCGATGCCGCTGCTGTGGGTGTTGCCGCTGGGGATCTACCTGGTGACGTTCATCGTCTCCTTCGATCATGCCGCCTGGTATGCCCGGGGGGCGTTCACGGCGCTTTCCGCCTTCGGCGTCGTCGTCACCTGGCAGCTCCTCGAAGCGGGCAACTCTGCCCCGCTCAAGCTCCAGTTGATCGGGCATCTGGGGACGCTGTTTGCGGCCTGCATGGTCTGCCACGGCGAGCTCTACCGGCTCAGGCCCCCGCCGCGCCATCTCACCGGATATTTTCTCGCCATCGCCGCCGGGGGGGCTCTTGGTGGGTTGGCCGTGGCGGTGGTGGCGCCGAGCTTGTTCAACGACGACTACGAGCTGCCCGCGGGGCTGTGGATGCTCCTCATCGGGCTCGGGGCCCTGTCGTTCCGGCACCGCAGTCGGGCCATCCCGCTGGCCGCGGCTTTGGGAACGCTCGTCGGGGTGGCGGCCGTGCCCATGTTCCGGAGCCTCTGCAACCACGGCGGCTCGGTCGCTGTTGAGGCGGCCCGGTTCCTCCCCACCGCGGCGCCGTGGGTGGCAGGCTTCGCGATTCTCTTCGTGGCCTGCCTGTGCGATCCGTGGCGGCGATCCCTTTCGCCACCGTGGCGCCCGGCGGCGGGAGGATTCCTCATGCTCCTTGCCGGGGCGGCTGGCACGGCCTTCCTGCTCCTCGTCCAAAATCCGGCCGATCGCGCGATCGTCCGCAGTCGCAACTTCTACGGCACCCTCGAGGTGGTCGAGCCCAGCGTGACGGAATCCCGCGAACGACACCGGCTCCTCGTTCATGGTGCGACGACCCACGGCCTCCAGCTCACCGACCCGGCGCGGACCCGGATCCCAACCTCCTACTACGCCACGACCAGCGGGGTGGGGCGGGCCGTCGGGAGCCTTGGCGCTGGGGACGGATGGCTCGAGCCCCACTCCATCGGCCTGGTGGGGCTGGGTGTGGGGACGCTCGCGACGTACGCCCGGGAGGGGGATTCGCTCCGCATCTACGAGATCAACCCGGCCATCCGCGACCTCGCCAAGGATCGCTTCAGCTACCTCGACGAATGCCCGGCGACGGTGGAGGTGGTGATGGGCGACGCGCGGCTCTCGATGGAACGGGAGCTCACGGCTAACTCCCCGCAAGCCTTCGATCTGCTTGCGCTCGATGCCTTCTCGAGCGACGCGATCCCGGTCCATCTCCTCACCCGCGAGGCCTTCGAGATCTATCTCGGGCATCTGGCGCCGGAAGGGATCCTCGCCATTCACATCTCCAACCGCTATCTCGACCTCGCCCCGGTCGTGGAGCGCCTCGCCGATCACTTTCAGCTCGAAGTCGTCTCGGTGAGCGACTCCGGGGGGGATGAGTGGTGGATCTACAGCTCGACGTGGATGCTGCTTGCGCGCGATCGCTCCGTCCTCGAGCGGGAGGCGATCGCCGAAGCCTCCGATCCTTGCGGGAAGGGATCGGGGTGCGAGCTGTGGACCGATGACTTCGCAAGCGTCTGGTCGATCCTCATGCCTTGACGAGCCCGCGATGGGGCCCGCTCAGGCCCCCCGGCCCCGCGACCGCTTGCCACGCTCAGCTGGCTTCGGGGATGCCGGCTTCGGCGCTGCCGCCGGCTTTGTCTGCCGCCGCTGTCGGCGGCTATCGGCCTCGTCGGCATCGTGGTCATCGGCCGTGTCGAAGTCTTCGTTCGTGTGAGACTGCTGGATCATCCCAGCGACCATCTCCATGTGGGGATGGCTCGTCCGCCCGTGGCCGACGCGCGGCACCGGCGTCGTTCCGACCGAGGTGGGGAACGTGGCGGCGGCGGGGGCCGTCGCGGAGGGGGCCGTGACATACCCGACGTAGCCGAGCCCAGCGAGATGACCGGAGTGGATCACCGTGTGGGACGGTGCGCGGTGGCTGCCGTGGAAGGGATACCCCAGGCCTCCCTGCGAATGCCGCGGCATGGCCACGTCGGCCCGAGTGGGAACGGGCAGCGGCGGAGGGGGCGGGGGCAGGGGCGGGGCCACCGGCATGGCTGCCGGTGGCTGGTGTGACACCATCGCTGCCGGGGCGAGATGTTCGATGACGATCCGCGTCCGTGGAGCGGGGTCGACCGGCGGTGACGGGGGCACAACAGGCTGCGGACGGCTGACCTCGACGCGGACCGTCTCCGGCTCCGCAGCCTTGACCGGCGCCGCGGCGACCGACGGCGTCGGGAGACTCGCCCCGGAGAGCGAACGGACCGACGCGCCGACGTCGCGGAAGATGCTTGCCACGTGGGCATGGCACGTGAGCACGAGCATCTGTCGCTCGCGGGGCTGATCAGCGACAAACTCCATCAGCACCTCCGCCGCGGCCCGGGCCCGGCTGTCGTCGAAGTTGACCAGCGCATCGTCGATGACGATGGGGAGATGGACGCCATGCCGCTCGAGATCGCGGACGAGCGCAAGGCGGAGAGCGAGGAACACCTGCTCGCGCGTCCCGCGGCTGAGGCGGTCGGGGTTCCAGGAGAGGTCGTGGGTGTCGTGGACCTCGAGCCGGGCTTCGTGGATCGAGGTCGTGATCCGCGTGTAATGCCCCTCGGTCAGCCGCACGAGCCAGCGCGAGGCCTCGCGGAGCACCGCCGGCTGATGATCGCGGGCGAAGGCGGCGCGCGTCGATTCGAGCATTTCCCGCGCCGTCTCCAGCGTCCGGCGGCGGTGGAGCTGCCGCTCGAGATCATGCTCGAGGGTCGCGATCTCCAGTTGCAGGCCCTCGGTGGAGTGATCCTTCGCCGCCGCCTCGACACGGCCGGCAGCGGCCTTCCGCGCCTCGCGCGCCCGGTCGAGCGCTTCGCGCGTGGCAACGGTGGCGAGGTGGGCCTCGGCGATCCGCTGGTCGAGCGTCACCTGCTTCGCCCCGGTCATCCACTGCTCGAGCTCAGGCAGGTCGGCGAGCCTGCGGCGGGCGTCGATCCAGGCCCGTTCGGCGCCCTGGGCCTCGAGCCGCGCCTCCTCGACGAGGGGGCGACGATCGACGAGCGCCAGAAACTCCTTTTCCGTCTCGACGTTCCAGCGGGCGATGATCTCGCGCACCCTTCGCTCGGCGAGCTTCACCCGCGCCAGCGCCTCGCGGTGGCGGCGGCGAGCGCGGACGAGGCGGGCAGTCATCTTGCCACGAAGGCGGTGGAACGACGTCTCGCGATGAAGCCGCTCGCGGAGCTGTTGAAGCTGGTCGAGCGGCGTCCCCTCGGGGGCCATGTCGCACTCGATGAGGAGCTCCTCGACCTGATGCCCCACCGCCGCAAACTCCTCGCGGCGGAGCCTGGCATCTTCCGAAGTGCGCTGACGCTCCTCGTCGAGGGCCAAGAGCGCTGTCTGGTGCTTGGAGAGCTGGCGGATGTCGTTGGGGGAAAGGGTGGCGGGAAGAGCGCGCGACTCGAGCGCCTTCCGCCAGCCGGCCCGGGCGGCCGCGCGACGCTGAAGCGCCCGGGCAAGATCCTGCTCGGCAGCTTCGAGCCGATCGGCGAGGAGATGGAGCGAGCCCTCGCGCGTGGCCAGGGCCTCGAGCCGCTCGATTTCGTTTTGGGCCGCGACGAGCCGGCGGTCGATCGTCGGGGAGTGTTCCCCCGGCCAGCGTTCCACCGAGCCACGGAGGGCTTCGAGTTTCTTGTCGAGAAGTCCGCACTGCGCCGCGGAGTCGTCGCGCTGCTTCCGCACCATCGTCACCTGCTGGCGGGCCGACTCGAGGCGATCGCTGGCGGCCCGGTCGAGCGACCAGGTCACTACCGACGCCAGCCCCGTGCCCACAAGCCCCAGCGCCGCCATGGCCCAGGCGAGCGACCCGGTGACGGCGGCCGGCAGAAAGAGCCCCGAGAGGATCATCGCTGCCCCGGTGACGAACATCGCGCCCAGCCCGAGGAGCCATTCGAACGGGATCAACTGCCCGCGGAGATGGAGGGCCACGTCGCGATCGAGGGCGGCGAGTGATTTCTCCAGTTCCACCACCTGCTCGCCGGAGGCGATTCGATTGCGGAGGAGCGCGGCGCGTCCGGCGGCTTCCTCGATCGCGGCGGCGATCGACAGGCCGGCGGCCTGCGTCGCGGGTGACTTGAGGGAGCCACGCGTCGACTCGACGGCAGCTCGCGCGTCGGCCACGCCCTGTTTGGCAGCCTTGAGGCCGCGCCCTGCGGCGGCGACTTCGCGGGCCCGCCCGCGCAGGCTGCCGAACGAGCGGGAGAAGCCGCTCGGGAGTTGCATCTCCGAGAGCGTGTCGGGGGAGGTGCCAGGCTTTGCCTCTGCCACAAGCAGCCGGACGAGCCCCGCCGCTCCGAGCTGCTCGCCGAACCGGCGGGCCGCCTGTCGCGCCGTGGCGGCGGCCCGGGCCGACTCGGCCGCGAGGCGTTCGAGCCGGGGCTGCTCCTCGATCAGAGCCGCGACCGCGGCACGCTTCTTCCAGATCGTCTCGTCGGCGGCGTGCGACTTGATCTCCCGGGCGATCTTTCCCCGGATCCGCTTCCGCTTTGCCGCCGACCGGGCCAGGCCGTCACGCCGCTTCGTGGCCAGCTGCCAGGCGTCGAGGTCGGGATGGATCAGCGGCGTGGCTTCGAGCTGGGTGAGATGGTCGGTGGAGCGGCGCCACTGGCGGAAGAGCGGCTCGAGCGGGACGACCGCGCGGATCGTCTCCTCGGCGAGCTGGGTTTGGTGATGGGCGGCCTCGCAGGCGGTGATCTCGGCGTCGATCCGCGAAAGCTCGCTCCCCAGGGCGCCAGCGGCAACGGCCGGTGCGCCCATGCTCGCCAGACGCCCGAGCGCGGCGCTGCGGCGCTGGCGGAGCGACTCGATCGGCGACACCTCCGGATCAGGGGAATCGAGCCGCTCGATGGCGACCCGGAGACTGTCGAGGACCCGGGTCACGCGGCCCCGATCGAGGCCGCTGGCGAGCTCGTAGAGCCGGCTTCCGCAGCCCTCGGCCTCGAGGGTGTGGAGCTCTTGGAGCTCGTCGAGGCCGAAGGCCATCACGGCCGTGAACGTGCGCTCGTCGATATCCCCCATGTAGTCCTGGAGGAAGAGCGTCGTTGCCGTGCCGCCATCGGTGGTCGAGACGGTGAGGTGATCGGCCACCGGAAGATCCTTCTCGGCGGTGTAATCCTGCCGCGAGAGCCGCTCGAGGTGGGGGCCCTCGTGCCGGCGCTCGACGAGGATCCGGCGGGCATCGAGCCCGGCCCGCGCCTGGAGGCGTCCGCCGCACGGGAGGTGCGGATCGAGGATGCCGCGGCGGAAGAGATGGCCGAAGCCGAAAAGCACGCCACGAACGAACTCGAGCAACGACGTTTTGCCGGTCTCGTTCGTGCCGTGGAGGACCTCCACGCCTCCGTCGAGCCCTTCGACGGTGACGCCCTCGAGGGCGCCGAAGCGGTCGATGTGGATCCGCTCGATGATCATACGGCTGCTCCTCCGGCGGCCGGTGCCCGTGGCGCCGGCTGCCTCCATGGTCGATCGGTCAGGTCGATTCCATCAATTCCAGCGCCACCCAAGCCGCTTCGCGTGCCCCCGTGGCCCCCGCATGCTTTTCCCCCTCGAGCACCTTCTCGGCGAGGAGCGAGGCAAACGAGGCCGTGGTGCCGGAGGCGCTCGACGAGGCATTCCGCACCAGCGCCACGAGCGGTTCGTGGCGATCGGCCTCGAGCTCCTGGCACCAGACGCGGAACGACCGCGGGTCGAAGAGCTCGCGGAGCCGGCTCATCGTCTCGGCCGAGATCTCCGAGACATGGATCCGTCGAGCGAGGCTCCCGCCGCAGTCGATGGCGACGCGGACAACATGGAGCGGGCCGGTTGGATCGGGGGTCATCGCTTCGAGCGCTCCCCAGATCGTCGTGGCGAGCTCCTCGTCGTTGCCGGCGAGGGACTGCAGCGCCAGCGTCCGCCAGGTGATCCGGTGCGTCGGCACCTCCCGCCAGGCGGGACGATGGTCAGCCACGGCAGGAAGGCTGAGCGCGGCCTGCGAACCGATGTGGCCCGATGCCAGCGACGGAGCGGCGAGCGGAGAGAGCGGCGCAGGGAGCCCCGGCGTGACAGGCCCGAGGGTGGTCAGTGTCACCGCGCCGCAGGCGCCGGCTGCCGCTTCACTGGCGAGGCGTGCCTGGAGGGCGGGGAGGGGATGAACGCCCGCCGGCACCGCCTGAACGCGGCGCGATCCCCACACGAAGAACGTCCCCGACGCCAGCCCGGCGCCGGTGGCGAGCGGCGCATGGAGCCCGTGGACGGCAGCGGCCCCCTCGGCGTGGATCGAGCTCCAGGCATCATCCCAACCGACGACGATCCGTCGCTGGGCCGGAAGGAGCGAGGAATGAGCCGACGCGAACGACGGGACGAGTTGCCCGACGCCCGTCGTGGCCACCGCCGGGCCCCGCGCCGAACAGATCTCCACTGATAGCCCGCGGATGTCGAGCCGCTGCGGCGCCGCCGGCGTCACGAACGACAGTCCGGTCGGCTCCGCGAGCGCCCGGGCGATGTTGGCGCAGTCGGTGGCATCGTCGGCCACCCACACCGTCAGGCATCCCTCGGCGGTGAGGGCCGTGATCATGCCACGGAGGCGGGCCGCCTGGGCTGGACTCGCGCGGAGCGGATCGAGCGTCGAGCCAAACAGCACCAGCGCCGCCGCTCGGGCCTGACGGGCGGTGGTCACCGCCACCTCGAAGGCCTCCCAAGGGGCCGCGGCGAAGGTGTCGGTAACATCGGCCGGAGCGCTCGCCGGAACCGGCATCGGGCGGTCGAGCGCCGCATCGAAGGCGAAGACGATGTCTGCCACGGCGAGGTCCTCCAGTGACCTGATCTGTCCCTCGTGTTCCACACCTCCCACACGGGAGGCGTCGAACGTCACCGTTCCGAGTTTCGACGGCGTGTCCCCGACGGACAAAGTGCCGCGGCGGAGCCGATCCGTGGCTCGTGAAAAGTGGGAAAGATGGGGGCAATGTAACGCGTGGGCCTTGATCGCTCCAGCGGAAAAAACCTTCGTGGCGGCCCGTCCGGTGTCCCTCAGGTCGAGAGCACCGGCGGCGAGCTGGCAAACCGGGCGGCGAGCTTGGCCCCCCAGGCGGTGTCGTCGGCGGTCGGGCCGATGGCGGCGATGACCCGACTCCGCAGGAGTACCCCCTTCTCGATGCCGGTGGGGAACAGCCAGCAGCCAACGCGGGCCCGCCCGTGCTCGACGGCGACGGTCACCGTCTGGTCATCGGTGGGATGGAGCATGAGGAGGATGCTGCTGCCATCCCCACGGCGGAGGAGGACGAGACCATGATCGGTGGGGGTTCCGGGGAGAAAGGACGAAGGGATGCCAGATCGCCACGTTGCCGAGAGGAGTTCGGCGGCCGCGATCTCGGAGGTCACCGCAAGCGCTGCATCCGCATGAAGCAGACGCGTGGTGGCCGAGGCGACGAGTTCCCAGGAGACCACACCGTCATGGTCGCCATGGGAGCGCCACAGCCCGGTAGCGCGGAGGCCGCGATCGTCCCCCGGCTCCCAGACCGCCGTGATGTCGTCGCCACGGACCCACGTATCGAGTGGCGGCCGCCCGACACCGACATCGAAACCGAGCAGCCGATCCCCCGCGGGAGTGACGAGCCCCGCGGCGGGGACCGCGAGATCGAGGACGACGCCACGATCCCGATCCTCGGCCCTGCCGCCGGCGAGTGCCCAGACGCTGTCGACGCGGCCGCGGAGGGCCTTCACCTGACTGGCCTGGAACGATTGGCTGGCCTGGGATGATGCGGACGGTGATCTCGACATGGGGCAGTCCTCGTCGGAAACAGAAGCCGGAACGGATGCCGGCGGAAGGGCAGTGTAGCTGTCGCTGGGAAAAGCCCTCCATCACTTCCGGCACTTCCAGCGAAGCCAGTCGGCCCTGGTGATCTCCGGCAGGCTGCCGAGAACGTGCCGCGCCGCCGTCTGGTAGTTTGGTGGTCGCAGGGACCGTGACGGTCTGGAAGCCGTCTCTCTCTACGCCCCGGCAGTCTTGGAGCCTGCAACCATGCCCGACCCGCTTGCCATCTGCGAAGCCGCCGCCCGTGCAGGAGGGAGCGTGCTCCAGGATTGGGTGGGGCGGTTTGCGGTGTCCTCGAAGGGGCCGCGTGACTTCGTCACCGAGGCCGATGTCGCGGCGCAGGCCGAAGTCCAGCGCATCGTGCTCGGGGCGTTCCCGGATCACGGCTTCGTCGGGGAGGAGTCGGCGCCGGGGGGCGCGACCGGCGGGGCCGGCGAGTATCGCTGGATCGTCGATCCGCTCGACGGCACGACGAACTACGTCAAGGGGATTCCCGCGTACTGCACCTCGGTGGCCCTCGCCCGCGGCGATGAGCTCGTTGTCGGCGCGATCTATGATCCCCTCCGCGACGAATGCTTCACCGCGCGGGCCGGAGGGGGGGCGTGGCTCAACGGGCGGAGCATCGTCGCCGCGCCGACGGCCACGCTCTCCGAGGCTGTCGTGGCGGTGAGTTTTCCGGCTCAGGTCGACGGCAACTCCCCGGCCGTGCAGGATTTCCTCGCCGTCGTTCCTCACGCGCTGGCGATCCGTCGGAGCGGTTCGTCGGCGATCAACCTCGCCTATGTCGCCTGCGGACGCTTCGACGCCTTCTGGGTGCGGAGCATCAGGTCATGGGATGTCGCCGCCGGGCTCCTCCTGGTTCGGGAGGCCGGAGGCTGTGTCGGGCCGTTTGCCGCCGGGCCGGATCTCGTCCTCGACACCCCCGCGTTCATCAGTGCCTCGAACGTCCAGCTCCTCGACGAGCTCCAGCGCATCCTTCCCCCGTGGCTCGATTGACGGCCCGGCGTCGCGGTGCATCGGGATGCCGCCGGCGCCGGTCGTGCCGGTGGAGCGTGTCGTGACGGTCGGATTGCCCCGGCAGGCGGGGCTCCTTCCCGCCCGATGGGTGTGCGGCGTGGGCCCCGGGAAGCTAGTGTCGAAGGGAAGGCCGGGACGACTCCGACCGAGCTGTGTTCAGACGACGCTGTGTCGAGACAATCCCAGGGGTGGAGATGCCAAAGCGGAAGCGATCGACCACCGCGTCCCACCACACCCGCCCGGCGATCGGCCAGGCGCTCCGCTTGGGGATCGTCTTGGGGATCGTCGTTGTGGCCTTCGCCATCGGGCTGGGAACGATCGCTTTGGCGCGTCCGCAGGGGGAGCCGCCGGCCGGGAAGGCCGCTCCCTCGCCCACCGAGCCTGCCGGGAGTCTGCGCCCCGGCGGCGGCACGCCCGTCGCGAACTCGCCGCGCGGCGAGCCGGCTCCCTCTGCCGCGGTGGCCCGCCCCGACGAAGGTCAGGAACCGCGCCCCGTCGAACAGCCCCCCGAGATCTTCTACCTTCCTGACGACGGTGGCCGGCTCGTGCCGGTGCCCGGATTCCAGTACCGCGACTTTCTCGAACTGCTCGGCCAGCGCGAACGGCTGCCCGGCGTACCGCGACCTCCCGGCCTGGTCATCGAACGCCTCGTCGCTGATGTCCGCCCGGGGGTGGGGGGCGACGCCGACACCTGCCGCGTCGAGCTCACCCTCGAGGTCCGCCAGACCCGGGATGGTTGGGTCGATGCGCCGCTGCGCCTCACGGGGCTGATCCTCACGGCCGATCCGCGGGTCGAGGGGCCGGGGCGATTCATTCTCGAGGGGCCGCGTCCCGGGCGCGAGGCCATGGCCAGCGGCTACCGGGGATGGGTGTCGGGGAGTCGTGACGATCGGCACACGGTGATCCTCAGCGGGATGGTGGCGCTGGAGACGCTTGCCGATCGCGAGACGTTCATCCTCGATCTCCCGGTAGCGACGACGTCGCGGTGCGTGATCCTGACGCCCAGATCGGAGCCGGTCGTGACCGTCCAGCCCGTCGGCCTCCCCCCACGGGTGGAGCCTGCTGGGGCGGAGGGGAGCCGGGTCGTGTGCGACGGGGTCGGTGGGGAGACCAGGTTCCGGATTGCTGGCCGGGGGGCTGCGGCGGCCCGCGCCGGCGTCCTGCCACAGGTGACGGTGGAGAGCCTCGTGCGGATCGATGGCCGCGTCGCCGTCATCGACGCGACGGTGCGGATCGACGGCCTGCCGGCCGACCAGGGGGCGGTGCGGTTGACGCTGCCGCCGCGCTGCACGCTCGTCCGTGTTCGCGAGCCGGCGTCGCTGATCGATGCCGACGGGGATGCTTTCGAGGGAGGGGACGGGGCGCGGGTCATCGAGGTGCAGATGGCGCGGAATCCGGATGGCGTGACGCTCGTGGAGCTCGAGTGCGAGCGTCCCGTCGATCCCACCGGTCGCGTCCCCTTCGATCCCCTCGGCTTCGCGGTGGAGGGAGTCCCCGGCTGGCGGCAGCGGGGGCGAACGGCGCTGGTGGTCGCGGGGGAGTGGCAGCTCGACTGGGACGATTCCGGTGCCAACCGACGTGTCGACCCCGCCCCGGCTGCAAGGCAGCCCGGTTTCGTGGCCGCCTTCGCTCATGACGCCCAACCGGCGAGCCTGCCGATGCGGGTCAGGCCGCGGAGCAGCCGGGTCGTCGTCGAGCCCGAGTACCGCTACACGATCGGGGAGACACGCGTGGTGCTGGACGCGAAGTTCCGGGTCTCCGTCCGGGGGGCGCCGGTGACGCGGCTCACGATCGGTTTGGCCGGCTGGACGATCGACGAGGTCTCCCCGGCTACCCTCGTCGATACGGCGGCCGTCGCGTCGCGCGACGGCGAGGTGGTGATCCCGTTTCTCCAACCGCTCGTCGGCGATGCTGTCGTCGACCTCCGCGCCGCGCTGACCGTCGATCGCGCGGGCGACCGTCTCTCGTGGATGATGCCGCAACCGCGGGCCGACCTCGTCGGGCCGGCGACGGTGACGGTGGCCGCTGAAGCCGACATCGAGGTGCTCCCCGATGGCGAAAAGATCCGCGGCCTAGTCCGTCAGGTGGTGCCGGCCTCCCGGCGGGCCGATGGAGACCGCGGGCAACTCGTCTACCGGCTCGACGGTGCGGCGGGGGAGTTTCAGGCGTCACGGCGCTCGCTGCCGCGTCGTGTCGATGTGGCCGTCGATGCCCGGGCGACGATCGGCGAGGAGGAGACCGTCGTGGAGGAGACGATCCGGTTGGACGTCGCCCATCTGCCGCTGGAGTCGATCGACGTCGTCCTGCCTGCCGCCATCGCCGAGGCGGGGACGTTCGAGATCCGGCAGGGCGCCCAGCGCCTCTCCCCGTTCGCGCTCCCCGGCGGTGATGCGTCGTCCCCCGGCACCGACGGCACGGCATGGCGCAGCCTGCTTGCCGTCCCACTCCTCGGCGAAGGGGAGATCGTCCTCCGGTGGACGATGCCGACGCCGCGGCCCGAGGGGGAGGCCGAGATCTCCCCGCTCCCGCTCGTTCTTCCCCGGGGGGCGCGGATCGGCCGCCAATCGTTCACGCTCGTCTCAGAAGAGAGCCCGATCGTCGATGTCCGTGGCGAAGTGTGGAGGCGCGATGTGGCCTCGAGCCTGCCCGCGGCGGAACGGGTGTGGGTGGCGACGCGAATCCAGGAGTCGGTTCCGCTGACGTTCTCGTCGCAGCCGGGGAATGGCAGCGGCGACACCGTCGTCGAAGCGGCCTGGCTCGAGACGAGGATCGTTGCCGATCGACGCGAGGATCGCTTCCGGTACGCCGTGACGACGACCGGTCGGCGCTTGGTGCTGGCGCTCCCCCCATCCTGTCTGCCGATGCGTGACGGCCGCCCCGATCCCACGGCGGTCGAGGTGCGCCTCGACGGCGCGATGATCGTCGGGGCTGTCCGTCCAGACGGCGCGGTCGCGATCGACATCCCACGCGGCCCGGGGCAGGGGGGCGGACGTGCCTCGGCGGAGGTGACGATCGCGACAGCGCGTCAGCGAAGCGTCTCCGAAGGGGGCGGCGCGACGTGGTTTTTGGGAGGGGTGGTCGGTCCGCTCCAGCTCGAGGCGCCGCGGTTCGCCGAGGGCACGCTCCAACGCCGTTTTTTTTGGGATCTCCTCCTCGATGACGACGAACACCTCCTCGCTGCCCCGAGCCGATGGACGTCGCAGCAACGTTGGGAATGGGGGACGCTGGGGCTCAAGCGTGTGCCGGTGGTGGACCGCGGTGTCCTCTCTGACTGGGTGGCGGCAGCGGGGCGGCCGGTGGCCCCGAAGTCCTCGGGTGCCGGCCCGATCCTGGTCGGGGAACCGGTTCGGCCGACGCCTCCCCCCGAACCCATGGTGGTGTCGGGGCGTGTCGTCTTCGCCGGGACCGGATCGCCCGGAGCGGGTACCGTCTGGCTCCTTCCCACCTGGCTCCTCGTCCTCCTCGTGTCGGGCCCGCTTCTGGCCCTCGGGCTGACGATGGTCTATCGCCCCGCCTGGCGTCGGGCGCCCGCCGTCTTCGCGCTGGCGTTGCCGGCCACGCTTGCGGCCGTGGCGTTCCCTGCCATTGCCCCCCTCGTTGTTCAGGCCGCGATCCCGGGATGCCTGCTGTCGTTCCTCGCGGCCGGCCTGCGACGGGCTACCGAACCCGCGGTGCCGATGGTGGCCGTGCCGCAGCGTTTCGACGACCACGACGACCGCAACGACGACGACCACGACGACGACTCGACGCGGCTCGTGGCCTCCCCGTCGCTGATCGTCAATCTCGATCCTCCGTCCGTGGTCCGCCCCGCGTCGCCGGGACGGTCGTTGCCATGACGCGTTGCCGTGATCGCCGGCGTGCCTCTCCGTCGCGGCTCCCCTGCGGCCCCGGGAGACCGGTTTGCAAGCGCAGGTTTTTTCTCGGTCTCCCTCTCCTCGTGCTCATGCTCCTCGGCTTGGCGAGGGCGGCGACGGCCGCCGATCCTCCCGCGTCTGCCGTCGCTTCTGCCCCGACCCCTTCGGCCCCCGCTCCGCCGACGCCGGCCACGATTCCCTTTCACCGCGTCCGCGTCCCGGGGGGAAGGCTTGGCGACGTGCCCCTCGGCAGCCACCGACTCGTCCCGGTGCCGGTGGAGGAGTTTGAGGCGGCGCTTGCGGCTGCCGAAGGGGATGCCCGGCCCGAGGAAACGCCCCCCGCGCTCCGTCGTCAGACCATCGCCATCACCGACGCAACCTGCATCGCCACGCTCGACGTCGAGGGCCGACTCCGGGGCACGGTGACGTTCGACCTGCCGGCCGAGGATCTCCCCGCCATCGTCTCGCTGGGGATGATGCCGGTCGTCCGTGGCAGTTGCGACGGAGATGGCACGAGCAGCGAAGTGGCGATCCACGGGGGGAAGACGGCGCTCGGCTTCCTCGCGTCTCGCGGCGGCCTCTACCGCTTCCAGTGGGAATTGCCTCCGGCCGAGGACGGCGGCCCGATCGTGCTCCCCTTGCTCCCGGCTCTCCGGACGCGGATCGAACTGAAGACCCCGCCGGGAACGGTTCCGTTGATCGCGGGGGAGGCCTGGGCCCGGCAGGCGGTGGCGATGCCCGCCGCGGCGCCGGGCGCGGATGGCGTCTGGCGGATCGACGTCGGGCCGATCGAGGCCCTCCAATTCACGGCCGTGCCAGCGAAGGAGTCGCCCCGACAGTTCGGCTGTTGGCAGGCGGTCGTGGTCGGGCGGGGGGAAGCGCGGCTGACTGCCGTCATCCTCCCCACCGCGCCGTGGCGGACGGCGCTGCTGACGCTCGACGCCGATCCGCGGCTCATCCCGGTGTCGGCGACGATCGAGTTGCCGAATCGTGGGGCCCTCCCCGCCGAGGTCGAGTGGGGGCGGACGGGGGAGGCGACGCTCGTGCGGCTGCCGACCGCGAGCCTCGGCACTCTTGTGCCACTGACGATCAGCGCCGTCGCTCCACTCCCCTCCCACGGCGCGGAAGCGGGCGGGCCCGAGGATCCCGGCGCCGAGTGGTTGCCCTTGCTGTGGCCGGTTCCCTCGGAGTGGGCCGGGGGGGGCGTGCGGGTTGAATGCGACCCGGGGCTGGCGCTGATCGACATCGGCTTCGAGCATTGCCTCCCCGTTGCGGACGAGAAAACCTCTGGCTGGCCGATTCGCGGGAGCAGGCGGCCGGAGGGGATGGATGTGATGCTTTCGCTCGAGGCGCAGTCGCCCCAGGCCCGGGTGCGCGTCGGCGTGGCCCCGCGGGGGGTGGATCTCGACGTGGCGCGGGTGACCACCGTCGACGTCGTCCCCACCGTCGTCACGGGGCGCACGGCGTGTGATCTCCGCGTCCGCAGTGGCGAGGCCTTCGAGGTCACCGGTCGGATCGCGCCGGGGTGGTTCATCGATTCGGTCGAGGGGATCGAGCGGCGCGGCGGTGGCGATCGGGCCGCCATGATCGCATCGCTCGACTGGCGGGTGGTGCGCGACGACCGCGGCGATCGGTTGCAGATCGGCTTCCCCACGGCCGCGACCCCGCAGCGCGGGTTCACGCTCTCGATCGCCGGGCACCGGGCCGGCATCACCACCGAGGAGCCCTTCACCGGCGCCGAGATGGACATGGTGCGACTCGACGGCGAGACCGAGGGGCTCGCCGTGCTCGCCCTCACCTCGCCGCCGGAGACGACGATCGAGCTCGACCCGCCGCAGCCCCCGCCATCGTCGCCCCCGGAACGCCTCGCCGCGCTCACCGCGAAGACCGCCATCCGCGCCTGGATCCCGGTCGACGAAGCAGCCATGGCGGCGCCTGCCAGCCTCCTCGAACGCCGCCCCCCGGTCGAGGCCGAGACGCATGTCCGGCTCACCGTCGTCGACGACCGGATCACGGAGTCGTTCACGTTTTCCTGTCGGCCGGGGGCATCGGCGCTCGATGCCGTCGTCGTCCATTTCTCGGAGCCGACCGAAGATCTTCTCGAATGGTCGTTGCTGCCATCGGGCGGCGGGACGCTGACGGTGCGGCGGATCGATCGTCGGGGCGATGCCGGCGGCGGCGGCGGGGAGTCGTGGCTCGTCGAATTGCAGCCCCCGGCACGCGGTGAGGTGCGAATCCGCGCCACCCGTGTCATCCCGTTTGGAGGTCCGGTCGCAGTCCCGTTGGCTTGGGTCGATGGCAGCGATCCGCAGCAGGGGGGAGTGGTGATCGTCAACGCCGGCCGGCGTCGGCCGCAGATCGTCAACCGCCGTCTCGAGGAGATGCCCCCCGCGGGAAGGTCGGGGGACGACGACGCGCCGAAGGGGACGCTTGCCGAGTTTGCCTTCACCCCTCCCACCGACCTGACACCGGCGGTGACGCCGGCAGCCGAGATCGTCCCCGGGGGACGCGACCGTGATGACGAGGCCCGCGCCTGGGTCTGGAACGAGGAGACGACCTGCTGGTGCCATCCAACCGGCGTGACGGAGTACGAGACCCGCTTCGACATCGAGAATCATGGCCGAACTTCGGTCGCCGTCATGCCGCCGGTGGCGGCGCTGGCCCGCGGGGTGGTCATCGACGGCATGCCGGCGACGGTGGTGCCCGACGTCATGACGGGGGCGTGGCTCGTCGATCTCCCGGCCGACCGACGGTTCATCAGGCTCGTGGTCCGTTCCGAGATCTCCGCCTCCGCCACGCCGATGGCCTGGGACGTGGCGCTGGCCAGCGCCGGAATCGACGTGCCGGTGCTGGAACGAACCTGGCAGGTGCTCCTGCCCGATGGCGTCGACATCGCCACCCTGCCGGCCGGATTTCGCGAGGTCGGTGCGGCGCGGACAGGCTGGCTCGAGCGCCTCCTCCCCGTCACGGTGCGGGGACGATCGGCAGGCGCCCCCGCAGCCGATCTTCCGCGGTCGCGGCAGGGGACGATCGATGCCGGATTCCGGGAAAGAATCCTCGTGCAGCGCGCCGGTCGCGGGCAGGCGATGAGCGTGCGTTTGCTCCACTCCCGCTGGCTGTGGGGGGGCGTGCTCCTGGTCTGCCTCGCTTTCGCGACCCTCGGCTTCCTCACTGCCAGCCGGGTGACGCGGTTGCTGGTCGCGGTCGCCCTGGCCGTCGGGGCGCTGTGGGTGCCGTTGCCGCTCGACAGCCTGGCCCGCGCCGGCCTGTGGGGGTTGGCGGTGGCGGCGCTCCTCCGCTGGGCCACGGCGCGGTGGCGGACCACGCTCTCCAGCCTCCCGGTCATCGTGGCGATGATCATGCTCGGGCCCGCCTCCGCCACGGCGCAGCAGCCCCCTCCGGTCGTCCCGTCGGCACCCGCGGCTCCCGAGCCGGCCGAAGCCGTGGAATCACTCCCGGTGTTCATCGTGCCCGGCCTCCGTGGCGGGGACGGGGCGGCTGACGGCGGTGAGGAGCGCGGCGAGACGGCGCTCGTCCCCGAGCCGCTCTATCGCCTCCTCTCCGCCGCTCTCGGCCGGAGGGCCGCTGATGGCGTGCGGATCCACGCCGTCCGGCTGCGGGCCTTGCCGGGGGCGGAGGGGGCTTGGAAGCTGTCGGTCGATCTCGATGCCGAGGCCGGCGCCCTGATCACGATGCGGCAAGATGGGGAGGCGAGTTGGGATCCGACGGGGCCGCGCGTCGATGGTGAGCAGGTTGCCCCGACGGCCGACAGCGACGGGCGGTTGCTGCGGGTCGGCTTTGCCACCGCCGGCCGGCATCGGCTCGAGGCCGGCGTGCTCGTCCGGCCCACCCACATCGGCGAAGTCGACCGGGCGACGGTCGCGATCCCCTTCGCTCCGACAGCCGAGTTGGTCGTCGAAGGACCGCTCCCGGTCGGCCACGGGGATGCGGCGGTGCTCCAGGTCGAGACGCTGGGGCCGGACGGCGCGCCGCGCCGGGTCCGGCATGTCGAGGAGAACCAGCGGGCCGGCGCCGGATTCGATGTCAGCCGCGCGACGGAGGTGCGCCTCGCCTGGGCGAGCGACGGGGCCACGCGGATCGTCGACACGATCCCCGTCGTCGAGAGTCGCAACGACCTCCTCTGGGACGACGGAGGCTGCCGACTGACGGCCACCTACACGCTCGACCCCGGTGATCAGATCGTCCGTGGGGCGATCGTCAGGGCCGATCCCCGCCTCGGGGCACCGGTTATCACCGAGCCTGGATTCACACAATCGTCGCTCGGCGGCGGCAGGTTTCTCGTCGAAGTGGCCAATCCCCGTCGCGGCCGGATCGGCTTCGCGGCCACGTTCCTGATGCCGCTGGTCGATCCGGTCGGCGTCTACGATCTCCCGTCGGCGTGGCTGGAGTCGGTGGCCAGCGACGCCCGCACCACGCACCTCGAACCGTCTCCCGAGCTGATCGTCAAGGCGACGCTCCCCGAGGATGCCACGCTTCTTCCTCCTCGGGCGGGGAGTGGGCCGACCGGTGGGATGGTGTGGCGGAGCGAGAGTGGTCGCGGGGGCCGACAGGGCGAGTTCGAAGGGACAACGACGGGAGGCCTGACGCGCCCCCGGCCGATGGCGACCGTACCGGCGCGCGTCACCGTCGAACGGCGTCGCCAACCGCCGCGTGGCAATCAGCGGATGGAGGTCGAGTTCGCGACGGAGGCGATTCATCTCCGCCTCGAGGCCCGCATCGATGCCGGCGGCACGGCGCTGGTGGCGATCCCGGTCGAGGTCCCGGAGCATTGCGAGGTCGAGTTGGTGACGCTCCGTGACGACACGACCGCCGGGATTCCTCCGTCCGAGGATGGTCAGATTGGTGTGCGGTGGCGCCGCGATGGCCCGCGGCGGATCCTCGTCGTCGTGCAGCGCCCGCGCCCCGGTGCGTTCATGCTCGAGGTGGCCGTCCATCTCCACGGCCCCCCGGCCGCCTCCGGCACCCTGCCGCTGGTCCGGGCGGCCCTCGAGCCCGGTGGTCCGCTCACCGTCACCTGGCGGATGCACGAGGGAAGCGTGGCCGTGATCGGTGAGCAGGCGACCGGGAGCGAGACGACGCCGCGCGAGGGCTCCGCGTCGAGTGGGTCGTATGAGGTCGCCGCCGACGCCGCGCCCCCTCCCTACCGTAGGCTCGATTCCGGGCCCGACGCGAGCGTGCCGAGCGCGCCTGAGCCTGGACCTGAGCCTGCCGCCGCGACGGCGAACCCGGCCCCCAGCGATCCTGTCACGGCGGTCGGAGCGAGCGGGCCGCGAGTAGAGTTTGCCGAGACCCATCTGGCCGTCGATGCCCGGGGACGCGCCTGGGGGGTGTCGAGGTTCGACATCGTCGCTGCCGACCCCGTCATTCGGATCCGGATTCCGGTGGGGATGCGGATGTTCGATGTGTTTGTCGACGGGCGGATCGCCAATGACGCCGTCCCCGCCCGAACGAGCATCGCCGAGAATGCCTGGGAATTGCGGCTGCTCGATGTTGGCTGGCCGCGGTCGATCGTCGCGATCTATGCCGGTGACGTCAGCGACGGCCTGCCGGTTGACGGCGTTCTCGAGATCCCCGAGCCGAGCATCGTCGGTCTCTCCTGCCTCCGATCGGCGTGGGTGGTCGAGCTTCCCGAGGGGAGCGTGGCCCGACCGCTCCCGCCGTCCGTCGCCGTCGATGAGGCTGCGATGACGGCGGCACGCCGCGCGGCGATCGAGGGCCTGGCCGCCGAGTTCGAACGGGCGATCGCCCGGGCCGCGCCAGACGACGCTCGGCGGCTCGACGAGTTCTTGAGGCAGCGGCGTCGGGAGGCCGTGTTGCCGCTCCCGGCGGCCTGGTCGCACGTCGGAATGCGCGACAGCCATGCCGCCGCCGCCTGGGCCCCACCGCTCCGCCTGCTCCAGGCCCGCGACATTCCCAGCCTCCGGCTCCTCGTCGCCCGCCGCGCCGATGCCTCGATGCCGGGGCGATGGCTGGCGACCGCCGTGATGCTCCTGGGCGTTGTCGCGCTCCTCGAGGCCCGGCGGCGGACACCCATCGTGTCGCGGCTGGTCTCTGCCGTCCTCGGCCCCTGGTGGGTGGTGCCGCTGTTCGTGATCGGTTTGGGGGCCTTGTGGATTGCGACCCTCGATCCGGTCTGGCCGGGATGGCTGGCCGTGGTCGTCGGCGCCGCGACGGTGGTGGCGTGGATGCCGCGGGAGTCGCGGGGCTGGTTCGGGAGAACTTCCGCTTTAGGGCGTGCGGCCCCCGGGCGATCCGTGACGGGAGAGACCGTGACGCGCCTCGGGCCGGTCCCGGGATCCGCAGAAAGCAGCCGCCGGCAGACGCCCCGCGATGCGTCGGGGTCGACGGTCCGGCCGGTCGGCTGACCGGGCCTGGCCTTCTCCGCCGGGCCTCTCCGCGGCGCCCCCCCGCCGCAGCGTTGTCGCCGCAAGACCGTTTTTCCCGCTGATCAGCAGGGGAAAGCGGGCTGGTTCCGCGTCGCGGCCGTTCGCTAATGTCCGCCCCCCGCGATGGAAGCCGGGCGGAAAAGAGCGATCGCGTGCCGAAGGAACGGCACGTGGGATCCCACGGAGGTGGAGCCGACATGCTGGAACGAGTCTTCGTGCGACCGGTGCTCGTGTTGCTCGCCGCCGTGCTCGCCCTCGGGGCCGGACGGGTCAGTGCTGCCAGCCATCGGACCGCGAACTTCGTCATCGAGGCACCGACCGACGGACAGGCCAGGAAGATCGGCGACGCTGCCGAGCAATATCGACACAATCTCGCCGTGGAGTGGCTCGGCAAGCCGTTGCCGCGGTGGAGCCGCCCCTGTCCGATCAAGGCCCAGGTCGCCCCGCATCTCGGGGCTGGCGGTGCCACGAGCTTCGTCTTCGATTCCGGCGAGGTGTTTGGCTGGACGATGACGATCCAGGGGAGCGAGGAACGGATCCTCGACTCGGTCCTCCCCCACGAGATCACCCACACGATCTTCGCCAGTCACTTCCGCCGTCCCCTCCCGCGCTGGGCCGACGAGGGGGCCTGCACGACCGTCGAGCATCCCGTCGAGCGTGCCCGGCAGCATCGGCTCCTCATCGAGCATCTCACCACCGGCCGGGGGATCGCCTTCCCGGAGATGTTCGCGATGCGCGAGTATCCCGCCGACGTGCTCCCGCTCTACTCGCAGGGCTACTCGCTGGCCCGCTATCTCATCGAGCGCGGTGGCCGCCACCGCTACGTGACCTTCGTCGGCGACGGCCTCGCCACCGACGACTGGACCGGCGCCCTCCAGCGTCACTACGCCGTGCCCGGCGTGGCCCAGCTCCAGCACACCTGGCTCGACTGGGTGCGTCAGGGGTGCCCGGCGCCCCCGGCATCGATGGCCGCGGCCCAGCCTGCCCCGACGACGCTCGCTCAAGGCGCCACGGCGCGTGGGCAGAGCCCCGAGCCGATCCCCGCTCCGCAGCCGGAGCCGGCCGGCCCGCAAGCCAGGCCAGTGGCGATGGCGGCGGGGCGGCGATCGATCTACGCCCTCCAGGCCCGCCGCATTCCTGACGGCGGCACGCCGACCGATCGCCCCGAGCCGGCGATCCCCGCGCTCGCTCCGTGAGCGATTCCGGAAACGGCCATCCCAGAGACGTTCGTCGGCAGAGGCCTTCCGGGGGGAAGATGTGCAGGCCGAAGCGTGGAGCGAATGGTCTGCTTCTCCCGCGGTAGACTTGTTGCAGCGAGGTGCGAAAGAGAGCCAATCGCTGCCGATCGCGAGCGTGCTCTTCTGTTGTAGTCTCATGTCCGTGGCTGTTCGACTTTTTCGTCCCCGAGCAGAAAGCCTCCCATGAGCGCGAGTCCTTACACCGCCGTGATCCGGCGTGATGGGCGATGGTGGATCGGTTGGGTCGAGGAGGTGCCGGGCGTAAACTCGCAGGGCGAGACGCGCGAGGAGCTTCTTGCCAACCTCCGAGAAGCTCTGGGTGAAGCGATCCAAATGAATCGTGAAGAGGCCCGCAAGGCCGCCGGCGAGCAGTTCGAGGAAGTGGCACTGCAGCCGTGAAGCGTCGCGATCTTGTTCGCCACATGGTGGATCATGGCTGCGAGCTCGTCCGCGAAGGTGGAAGCCAATCGTGGTGGGGGAATGTGGTTCTGAAGCACCGGTCTGCCGTGCCCCGCCATCGGGAGATTCCTGACTTCCTCGCGAGAAAGATTTGCCGAGATCTCGGCATTCCAGTGCCGGGTGAGCCCGATGAAGCGGGCGAACCGGATGGCGAATCAACTCCCGCTGAATAGCTGAGTCCATGGCCCGCCAGTGCTCGGCTTCGTCGTTCAGCATCACGGCGGAGGGCCGTCGCATGCCGTCGCTCGAGGGTCGCCTTGGAATCGCCGGCATTCTTTCGGCCTTGGCCGTCGTGGCTTTCGACGCCGCGGATGGGTCGTTCACCGACGAGGCTGGTAGGCTGTCCTGGGGGGGAGTGTTTCAGCAGCCATGGCCGCTGCGAAGCCGGAACGGTCGTCGCACGGAGGGCGCATCGATGGGATCAATGAGCCGGTGGATCCTCGCTGGGGTGGCGGTCGTGCTCGCGTCGGCCGCGACGGCCGTCATCACGACGATGAGCCTTCGACCAGGGAACTGGGGAGCGACGGCGACAGCGGACGTTGTTCGCAAGATCTTCCCGGCTGGCCCGGAGGAACAGATGCTCTGGCCGACGGATCGGGCGTGGGTGTTTTCCGTCCGGCTGGATGGGGCTGGTCCGAACTCTGGTCTCAGGGCCGCCGTGCGGACGGCCGATATGAACGCGAACCAGGGCTGGGCCTACGAAAAGGTTGCACGAGGGGCGCCCGAACAGACTTGCTCATCGATGCAGTGGCAGACCGCGCCGGACACGGCGATCGTATCGATCCAGGTCTTTGGTGCCGGGGAGGGGCCGGCCCGCGGAGATCGGGATCGCGAACGCCTGATCGTTCGACTGGAGGCCGGAGGCTTGGGCAGCAGCTCTGTAATCGCCATTGAGGGTGCCGTCAGGGGGTATGGCGATAATGGGTACGCCGAGTGGGTCAATGGGGAAATCCATCTCATGAACCTGTGGGCCAAGTCGGGAGAGGTTGAGACCCGTTACGACGTCGTGTTGAGCGAGTGGGGAAACACTGAATCAGATGCTCCGGCAGACGGCGGGGGCGGATAGGCTTTTCAGGCCAGCGCTCCGGCGACTCTCGTCGCCGCTGTTCGGAGTCGTTCGGCGACGGGGGCAATCGCCGCGATGAACTGGCTCGTGTTCCAAATCGCCAGCGGTCGGGTTTTCTTTGTGGCCGTGGCCCTGCTAGTCGCGGCTGTCGGGCTTCGCTCGAGCGTCGCACCGCGGCTGCGGCGCGGTGCGATGTGGTGTCTTCTCATGGGGCTGATCAGTCTGTCGGTGTCGGCTGCGCCGCTGCCGACCTGGGCCTCTGCCGTGATGCTTTTGTCGATCGCCGCGGGGTGGGGGGCGAGTCGGTTCGGCGCGAATGCCGCGACGGCCACCGCCACGAGTGCCATCGCTCTCCTCGGAGTCGGGCTCCATGAGGCCCGTTACCAGGTCATGCCGGTGCTCACGGCAGTCCACGACCGGCGGATCGCCGTGATCGGTGACTCCATCACGGCGGGGCATGGCGAGAGTGATCTGACCCGAAAGTGGCCTGCCGTTATCCGGGACCGGCACGGAGTGGCGGTGGAGGATTTTTCGAGGGCGGGGGCCACCGCGGGTTCCGCAGCGAAGCAGCTCGAGCAGGTGTCGATTGATGCGTCCGTCGTCATTGTGGAGATCGGCGGAAATGATTTCCTCGGAGGAGGTTCTGTCGAGGATTTCGAGGCGGGGCTTGATGCGCTCCTGAAAGCGGTGTGCAAACCGGGCAGACAGGTGGCCATGTTCGAGCTACCGATTCCGCCTCTCTATGAACGCTTTGGGCGGGTTCAGCGAAAGCTTGCCTCGCGCCATGGCGTGGCCCTGATCCCCAAGAGAATCCTCCTTTCGGTCATCGAAGCCGCCGACGCCACCGTCGATTCGCTCCACCTCACTCAGCAGGGGCATGACGAAATGGCGGATGTCGTGTGGACGCTCTTGGCGCCGGCGATGCCCGAGGCATCCGGGCCGGCCAGGGCCAGGGGATGGAACCGGCGGCGCGGGCGGGTAGGCTCTCCGAGGGGCGAAGCTCCCGTGGGCTTCCGAGGTTGGGTAAGCACTTTGGGCGGCAAAGACCGCCTTCACATCATGTCAAGTCATTTGTCATCCATTGGCTTTCCCGTCAACGATCAAGCCGACTTGAGCGCGCTCGTGGGCCGCATCGGCCCGCTGGCGACATCCATCGAAGCGGACCACGGCGTGTATTGGCGATGGTCGTCGGAGTGTGGGGCAGAAATGTGGCTCCAAACGAACAACGACGACGAACTCGTTGGAATGACGCCGTTCTTTGCCGGCGGCGGTCGGATTCGTGTTCGACTCACTGCTCGCGTCGCACGGCCTGACGATACGCCGCTGGAAGGGGCATTCCACGGTTGGGCAGACCCGGATGAGGGCGACATGGACTCCGGCGCCTACCCGTTTGTTTTCGACGCGATTGACTCCGACCGATACGCAAGCGTCGCCTTGCCGCAGATCGTTGATGTCCAGATTGCCGCCTTTGCCCACGAGATCTCGGTGCATTCATCACTTGAGGCCTACAACGAATCCCAGACCGGCGAGCTGAAGTTTGCGTCCCGGTCGTTCATCCCGTCCGGTCTGTTCAAGCCCGACGGCGAATCAGCGGGGCCGCCGACCTCGACGGCGATCTTCACTGGCCATGTCGTCGCCACGGAAGTGAAGAAGAACAGCCTGTCAGGCGAGCCGTATTATTGGGCACTTGTCGACACGCTTGGCGGCTCGTTCGACGTCGTCATCGATCCAGAGTTGTGTGAAGCACCGCCAGTCATCGGTGGTGTCCTTTCAGGCTCGTTTTGGCTCTGCGGACGATGCATCTTCTGATCCATTGGCCGTCCTCCTCGACGATGCCGGGCATTCCCAGGACGAGCTTCGCGAAATCATTGTCGGGCATTCGTCGCTCGGGCGACTGTTGTTGGTCGCGTTCACGGAACGCGATAGGATGATGGTGAGGATCATCAGCGCGAGGAAAGCAACTCGACGGGAGCGAGAAGACCATGAAGAAGCCACGCACCCGTAAACCTGTGGCCAAGTCGGCCGGCGAACTCGGCGACGAGTATCGGTTCGATTATGCCAAGGCAAAACCGAACCGATTCGCCTCGCACGTCGATCAAACGCGGCTTGTCGTGACGCTGGATGCCGACGTGTCGGTGGTGTTTTCCACCCCCGCGGCGGTCAACAAAGCGCTCCGATCCTTGATCGCGGCGATGCCCACGCAGGTCTCGCCGAACAAAGCACCGATCCGGAGCCGCCGAAAGCAGGGCGCCTGAAAGCTTGGCTGCCGGCCTGCGGGCCTGTTGCGGCAAGCGCGGTCAGCGAAACGGTCGCTCCGTCCGGTCGGGGGCGCAAAGCTCGCCCTGGCCGGTGAACTCCTTCGCCAGGTGGCGACTCCGACACCATGATCGAATCGGCTGCAGACTTCGTGAGGCTCCGCACCAGCGAGATTCCGGGGGACCAGTACAGGGCAACGCATGATGCCGCTGCCATCGGTGTCTGGCGGGCGGTCATCGAGAAGTATCCCGACATGCGGGAGTGGGTGGCTTGCAACAAGACCGTGCCGGTCGAGGTTCTCGAGGAGCTCAGTCGCGACCCGGATTCACGGGTTCGCGTCGCCGTGGCTATGAAGCGGAAGCTTCCAGAGGCGTTGCAGCTGGTCTTGGCGGGCGATCCCGATGAGGGGGTTCGGCACAGGATTGCCTGCAACGCGAAGGCGACGAAGCGTGTTTTGCAGATGCTTGCCGATGACCATCAGTCGTTCGTCCGCGAGAAAGCCGTCGGGCGATTGGAGGAGGAAGACTTTGTCGGCTGACCGTGTGGTTCGACAGCGTTCGTTCTGTTCCCGGTTTCGAGTCAACGTTGCCGTGGGGACCAGCAATGGCCGATGATACAACGCCGTGCTCGGCATGCGGGCGTGAGATTCTCCGGGCGACGGCGGAGCGCCGCTTCGGCATGTGCGCCCCTTGTCATCGCAATTCCCTGAAGTCCCCCGAGGTGCTGTTCGAGGAGACGATGCTTGCGAGGATCGATGCCACTATCGCGCCGTTCACACGCTACGAGGAGGCTCTCGAGAAGCTCCAATCGTTGCCAAAGGGATATGCCCTCTGCTTTGCGGCTCACCACGTCGTTTCGGAGATCATGAATGGCGGAGCGCCGCAGCTATACGCGAACTCGACCTGGCCATTGATTCTTACCGCGGAACAGGCGGCCCGGGAGGCTGGGGTTCCCGAGGTTGCGCTGGTGCTACGGGAGATCGTCTACTACCACCATCAGAAGGGCCGTTCCAGACTCGAACGCCAGCTGGGCGACGACTTCTTCGCATCGATCCCGGGGGGGTGGGACAAGTCATTGAAGCAGCTCAATGACGAGTTTTTCGGCGTGGCCGATGACGCCGAGTCGGTCATTCAGAGGTTGTGCCGGGGTCGCCGGGAGTTGTTCAACGAGCCGTGAGTGCGGCCTGGATCGCCACGCGATGCTGTGGCCTCGAGATCGGGTCCATTTGTGGAGACAGTGCCGATGTGGAGCATGCAGAGCGAGGAGTTGGCCGGCGCCAGGGGGCTGCGGGGCAGCGTCGCCGTCGACTCCCGGCCGGCCACCTTCGCGGAGGTGATCACGGCCTGGCAGGGAGACAGCGCCTTCCGCTCGCAGTTCAACGCCTTCCTGGCAGGCTCGCCGTACGCCGCGTTTCGGTGGGAGACGCCTGCGGTCACGGCCGACACGGTGACGCGACCGTTCGAGTGCGTGCTCCTTGACAGCCCGGGGCTCGAGCGCCGCTCAGACCCGGAAGCGTTTGCCGAGCACTTCGGTGTTGCGGAGGCCGGTGTTGCGGCATTTTCCAATCTTGGCCGGGATGCGATTCTTGTCGTTCCGTGCCCGGTCGCTGACAGGGCTGCTTACGGCCACCTGGGGTCATTTGTGCGGCTGGCCCCTGAGGATCAGCGCGACGCCCTGTGGCGGGCGGTCGGAGAGCAGATGGTGCGGCGCGTCGGTGCCGAGGCGGTCTGGCTGAACACGGCCGGTGCCGGGGTGCCGTGGCTCCACGTACGGCTCGACAACCGGCCGAAGTACTACGATTTTGCGGCGTATCGATGAACCGACGTCCGAGCGGTTGGTGAACAGCACCGCCGGTATGGTCTCCGACGCGTGCGGGAGGAAACATGCTGGTGCCCGGGCTGCTCGTGCTCTTTCTCGGAGCGGTCTACGTCCTTGTTCCGTATGCGTGTGAGCCACGTTTGAAGGGACGTGCCAGAAGCTTGGCGTTGCCCTACGTGCCTGTCGCGCTTTGTCTCGCGTTGATGACCGTGAGAGGGATTTGGACGAGTTCGTTTTGGATGATGATCGTGCCGCCAGTCACCGTGCTGCTGCTGTCGCTTCACTCGCTGTGGATGTTTCGAGCATCGTGGAAGGACAAGTTCCGACGTGACAACGCGTCGGCTGCGGTTCCACAAGGAGGTCACCGCTCTCGCGACGATGCCGGCGACTCAACTCATCGCGACTGACCGGCGGGCCGATGGCGGCGAGCCAGGAAACGTCGGCCCTTTACGGACCGCGCACTTTCCCGTGGGCCCGGTTGGCTGGCGGCCGCGCTATTGCCCGGCGACGAGTACCGTGAGGTGGTAGAAGACCGGCGCCGCGAAGCACATCGAGTCGACCCGGTCGAGGACGCCGCCGTGGCCGACCACGAGGGTGCCGTAGTCCTTCACCCCCCGGTCGCGCTTGATCGCCGACATCGTCATCCCGCCGGCGAAGCCCATCACCGCGACGACGAAGCCGACGAGCGCCGCCTGCCAGGGCTCGAAGGGGGGAGCCGCCCACCAGAGGACGGCCGCGAGGAGCGCCGTGCTCGTGGCACTGCCGAGGAGGCCCTCCCAGGTGCGCGTCGAGCTCACCTCCGGAGCCACGGGCCTCCGGCCGGCCATCCGGCTCCAGACATACTGCATGCAGTCGGCAAACTGCACGAGGAGGATGAGGAAGAAGAGGAGGCGGAAGTTGGCGCCGCTGCCCGGCTCCTGACCGCGGATCTTCACGTGGAGGAGCGCCGCGGCGAAGGAGAGGCAATAAACACAGACGACCAGGCCGGCCTGAATCTTCGCCGTCCGTTCGAGGAAGCGCTTGTAGTCGCCCGCCATCGCCACCCGGGCGAGCACGAAGAGCGTGCCGTAGAGGGGGAGGAAGACGCTGAACAGGTCGTAGCGATCGTAGGCGACGAGGACGTAGTGGAGCGGCGTGAACAGGAAGAACACCCAAAACAGCGCGCGGTGATCCCCTTTGCGCGTGGGGGTGAGCGTGATGAACTCGCGCAGGGCCCAGAACGACACGAGCCCACAGAGGACCACCGTCGTCGTCGTCCCGAGCCAGAAGGCCGCGGCGAGGACGGTGCAGATGATCCACCAGCCGCGGAGGCGGAGGTTGAACACGTTCACGGCTGCCGGGTCGAGGCCGCGGTCAGGCTGGCGGGCGAGGAACTGCCCGACGGCGGTGGCCACCGTGAGGAGGAGGAGCACCCCGGCGATGAGGGCGATCGTGCGGATGTCATTCATGGCCGGGCGTTCATTCCTTGAGCGCCTGCACGGCCTTCCGCGCGCGGGCGAGGAAGCTGGCCTTCGCCTCGCCGTGCTCCAGCCACATCGGGGGGCCGAAGCTGATGCAGGAGAGGAGGGGCACGGGGAGAAACTCGCCGCGGGGGAGGATCCGGTTGAGGTTGTCGATGTGGACCGGCACCAGCTCGATGTCGGGGCGCTTCTTGGCGAGATAGTAGAGGCCGCTCTTGAACTCCCCCAGATCGCCCGTGACGCTCCGGCTTCCTTCCGGGAAGACGATCAGCGAGCGCGTGCTGCCGATCTCGCGGAGCATGAGGTCGACGGGGCTCTGGTGGACCTTGATGTCGGTGCGGTCGATGAGAAGCGCGTCAAACACTTCTTCCGCGAGCCAGCGCCTGAGCACCCCGCGCGACCAGTAATCCTTGGCGGCGACGGGCCGCGTCAATTCGCGCACCGGCTGGGGGAGCGACGACCAGATGAGGAGGGCGTCGAGGTGGCTGGTGTGATTGGCAAAGTAGACCCGCTGGCAGGTGTCGGGCTGGCTGGCGATCCACCGCACGCTCGCCCCGGAGAGCAGCCGCGCCATGGCAGCGAGCGTCAGCCCGGCGGCGCGGCAGACGGCGCTGCGGCCGGTGGCGGCACGGCGGGGAGGGGCGACGTCGACGGGCATCGGTTCGGCGGGATAGAGCATCAGAGTCAATTGTCGATCGACGGAGCCTTGGGGGTCAATCGGCCCGGGCCGATCCTGGTGAGGCGGGCGCGGCGGGCACGAACGGATTGTGGCGGCGCTCGTGGCCGACGGTCGTCTCGGGACCGTGGCCCGGAAAGACGACCGTCGCTTCCGGGAGCGGGTAGAGCTTCCCGCGGATCCCTGCCGCCAGGGCAGCGAAATCGCCGTCGGGAAAGTCGGTCCGGCCGATCCCTTCCTGGAACAGCACATCCCCCCCGAACACCACCGGCGGGGTGCAGTCGCCGAGATGGAATACGACATGCCCGGAGGAATGGCCGGGGATCTCCGAGACGGTGAAGGCGAGCCCGGCAACGGAAAACGACTCGCCGTCGTCGAGGAGGCGGTCGGCGGGGGGGCTCGTGATCGGCAAGCCGAACAATCCGGAGAGATTCCCCATCGGATCGATGAGCTTCGAGGCGTCGCCGCGGCCGATGAGGATCGGCAGTCCGGGGAAGGCCTCCCGCAACGTCCCGTTCCCGGCGATGTGGTCGGAGTGGCCGTGCGTGATCAGGATCGCCCGGGGAACGAGCCCTTGCCGGTCGATCTCTTCGAGGATCGCATCGGGCTCGAAGCCGGGATCGATGACGACGCAGTCGCGGCTTCCGGTGAGCGACACCAGATAGCTGTGCTCCGCGAAGGGCTCTGATTCGATTCGAGTGACGGCGATCTGCGGGGCCGGGGTGGGCGTGTCGACGGTGGCCATGGGGGGGAGCCGGGGCGGTAAACAAAGGCGGGCGGGGGATCTGCGAGCATGGTTGCCAGAGTGGGGAGGGGCAAGGAGCGGCGGTTTCGCGGCGGAAACACCGCCGGATCAGCCGTTTTCCGCGGGAAAGCTTCGGAAAACTGCCGCTTAAGATGGGGTGGTTCCGCCTGGAAGCGATGGCTACACTCCCTGCCCCGAGGGCGTTCGGGTACGCCGAGCGGGGTGAAACGGTCGGCAGCGTGTCGGATTCTGACGGCGGTTCCGGCGGCCCTCGATCGGTTCATGCGGGATTCTGCCCGGGGCGATGAATGTTCTATGCGGAGTCGAGCCCAAGTGGGCTCATTCCTGACCCCGCTTATCCATGGAGGGTGCGCGATGGCCTGGGTGCGACGGGACGGAAGGTTTTCTGCAGTGGGCTTGGGCGTGATCCTCGCCGTTGCCCTCGTGGCACCCGTGGCTTACGGCCAGACGGCCGCCGACCTCGGCCCGGGACTGCTCCCCAACGGCGGTCTTCCGCGCGGGAACATCGGCTCACCGGCGGCGGTGCCGTTTACCGAAGCGGAGCATTCGCTCAAGCCGGCCCTCGAACTGGCGGAGAAGGGCCTCCGCGGCATCCAGGAGCACATCGAGGACTACTCGGCGACCGTCGTCAAGCGGGAGCGGATCGACGGCAAGCTCGGCGAACATGAATACATGTTTGCGAAGATCCGTCAGAAGCCGTTCAGCGTCTACCTCTCCTTCCTCGGCCCCGACAGCGTCAAGGGGCAGGAAGTGATCTACGTCGACGGCCGCAACGACGGCAACATGCTCGCCCATGCGGGCAGCGGCGTGAAGGCCCTCGTCGGCACCGTCTCGCTCAAGCCCCAAAGCATGTTGGCGATGTCGGGGCAGCGTTACCCGATCACCGAGCTGGGCGTGGAGAATCTCACCAAGCGGCTCGTCGAGGTCGCCCGGCACGACTCGCAGTTCGGCGAGTGCGAGGTCAACTTCTACCCTAATGCCAAGGTCAACGGCCGCGTCTGCACCTGCATCCAGGTGACCCATCCGACGCCGAGGAAGAACTTCCGCTTCCACCTCGCTCGCGTGTTCATCGACGACGAGCTGACGATCCCGATCCGCTACGAATCGTACGACTGGCCGCTCGAGGCCGGTGGTCAGCCGCTCCTCATGGAGGAGTACACGTACATGAACGTGAAGGTGAACAACGGCTTCACCGACGCCGACTTCGATCCCAAGAACACGACCTACAAGTTCGGCGGGAAGTGATCCGGCAGGCCCTCGCCGCCGCCTTCGCACCACGCCAACGCTCTTCACACCGCCCCGCGTCGACCCGATCGACGCGGGGCGGCGTCGTTTTTTGAGGCGAGCGGTACTGAAGCCGTCGGCTGTGCTGGCGTCGTCTCGTCTGTCACAAGCAACCCGAGCTGGCAGCCGCTTTACCGCGACGGCAGCCGCTCTGACCGCCCCGCATTTCGATTCGATTCCCGCCAGGTTCGACCCGGTCGCCGATCAGGCGCTGGTGCCGTCGAGGGATCCGGGGGTGCGATGCGGCTTCGGTGCAGGGAAAGTGTCTTTCAGATTTCCCTTTCTGCGTATGGTGCGTGCGATGTGGAAAAAATAAATCGGGGGAAAAGTGATCTGGCGGCCGTGGCTTACAGAAATATCGAGAAACTTTTGACAGCGCCTTGGATGAGCCTTGATGTGAAGTGTTGGTGTGGTTTGTTGGCTTGGGGAGGCAGTGTTTGCGGTCATCCGTGGAATGCCGATGTGCTCACCGAAAGGACGATCGTATGCCGTACTTTTCTTGGAAAGCCTTTTCCCTTTGGCTGGCGGCCTTGGCCTGCCTCCCGTTGGGCTCTATCGCCAACGCCGAGCCGCTCCAGTGGGTGACCGTCGGCGACCCGGGGAACACGGCTGATACCGCTCCTGCTGGCTACGGTGCCGTGTCGACTTCATTCCAGATCATGAAGTATGAGCTCACAAACCAGCAGTACACCGACTTCCTGAACTCTGTCGCTCGGACCGACACCTACTCGCTCTACACCACGAGCATGAGCAGCAACGCCCACGGCGGCATCACACGATCCGGGTCGTCTGGTTCATACTCCTATTCGACTAAGACCAACATGGGCGCTAAGCCGGTGAACTACGTGTGTTGGTTCGATGCGGCACGAGTGTGCAACTGGCTGATGAACGGTGCCACGAGCTCGTCGGGCACAGAGACCGGGTCGTACACGCTCGTCAATGGCCAGACCGAGGGTGAAGCCCCGGCGGTGAACCCGGGGGCGACCGTCTATATCCCCACGGAAAACCAGTGGTATAAGGCGAAGTACTATAAGGGCGGAGGCACGAGCGCGGGCTACTGGAATTACGCCACGCAGAGTGATTCGGCCCCGACGGCGGTGACGGCGGGTTCGACAGGAATGGGTTCTGCTGGCAGCACCGGCAACTTCGCGAACTACAACGCTACGGCGATATGGAATAGCCCAACTGGAAGCGTAACGACGGTGGGCACCAACGGCGGCCCGAGTGCCTACGGGGCGTTTGACATGAGCGGCAACGTGTATAAATGGAACGACCTGACGGGCGCTGCCGGCTCGTCTCGTGGGCTGCGTGGCGGCTTTTGGTACAGCCCTGCGTTCTATGTGTCGTCCTCCATCGGCGGCTCGGTCGCCCCGTCGTACGAGTACTACGACGTCGGTTTTCGTCTCGCGAGTCCGGTCAGCGTCTCCGCCGTCCCCGAGATCGACCCGAACGGTCTGAGTGCCGTGTTGGGCTTGATCGTCGGGGGACTGGGACTCCTGGAACGACGGCGGTACGGCCGCTGCCGATTTCCTCTGGGCGTTGTCCCCTCTGGGAAAGACGCCTGAGGGAAGGCACCACTGCCGCCACCGCGGCCCGACGGGTCATGGCCATGGCTG
>Ga0114959_10000550_pt1 | contig 35558 bp, 27 predicted proteins | sample C_130625_EF_Meta_FD_87317 | JGI IMG/M metagenome (GOLD analysis project Ga0114959, IMG submission 87317) | Freshwater microbial communities from Lake Croche, Canada to study carbon cycling - C_130625_EF_MetaG | ecosystem: Environmental > Aquatic > Freshwater > Lake | place: Lake Croche, Canada... | reverse complement strand
GGTAACTGGCGGACTGGGCAAAAAGCCGGCGCCCAGGCGCCTGCAAAGATAGGGGGGCGCCGCCGGCCTTCGCCGAACCGCGCCCCACCCGGATTAATCGAGCTTTAGGTTAGCAGCGGCAAGCTTGCCCTGCTGGCCGCGCTGAACCTCGAAGCTCAGCTTCTGGCCTTCTTTCAGATCCTGCAGGCCGGAGCGCTGCACTTCTGAAATGTGGACGAAGACATCAGCGCTGCCATCGCTCGGCTGAATGAAGCCGAAGCCCTTGGTGGCATTGAACCATTTGACGGTTCCGTTGGACATGGAAAGGCCGTTCCGATCATGCGTGAATGCCATGCCGCAACATACGGCACGGGCCAGACTGCCTTTATGGGACGGGTATCCGGCTCGGGAGTCCTCGATGGACTGACGAAAACGGCCGAACCAGACGGTTTGACTTACTGCACATGGGCGCTACGCCATCCGATTGCAACAACAAATGCCGAAAACTTCTCAGCGTGATCGCAGGCGCGCCGGAATCGGCAGCCCCAGGCGCTGCGGTACATGCCACACTTCACGCACCCGCCGTGTCGCCACGAAGCCTGCCGCCAGATAATTCGGCAAGGCGCGAGGATGATCGGCCGTGCAGGTGTTCACGGTGACGCCCTGGCGCGTATCGGCCCAGGCGGCATCAACCGCATGGCGCAGCAGCGCCCGCCCCAGCCCGCGCCCGATCGCATGCGGGAGCAAGCCGAAATAGGCGAGGTTGACCAGCGGGCGGTTCCGCCGGTCCAGTTCGTAAAAGCCCGCAGGTTGCCCCGCCTGATACAGCACATGCACGCTGATCGCCGTATCGGTCAGGATACCGGCGAGTTCGGCATCGCTCAGCATCCGTCGCAGCCACCACACATAGTCCTCGCCGACGGTATGATAGAGATACCGATAGAAGCCGACCGTGCAGTTCCGCGCTTCCTCCACCCGTGCATCGGGGGGCAGCGGCGGCGCTGGATCGCGCGGCGGGCACTCCATCCGCAGAAAGGTCACATCGACCGCAACCGGGATCGCCGGCTCGGTCGCTTCGGTGCGCCCGAAGCGCATCAGTTATCGAGGAAGGAGCGAAGCTTGCGCGAACGGCTCGGATGCTTGAGCTTGCGCAACGCCTTGGCTTCGATCTGGCGGATGCGTTCCCGCGTCACGTTGAACTGCTGGCCAACCTCCTCCAGCGTATGATCCGTGTTCATGCCGATGCCGAAGCGCATGCGCAGAACCCGCTCCTCGCGCGGGGTCAGCGAGGACAGCACCCGGGTCGTCGCCTCCCGCAGGTTCGACTGGATCGCCGCATCCAGCGGAATGATCGCCGCCTTGTCTTCGATGAAGTCGCCGAGATGGCTGTCCTCCTCATCGCCGATCGGCGTCTCCAGGCTGATCGGCTCCTTGGCGATCTTGAGCACCTTGCGCACTTTATCGAGCGGCATACCCAGTTTATCGGCCAGTTCCTCGGGCTGTGGTTCGCGGCCGATCTCGTGCAGCATCTGCCGCGAGGTCCGCTGCAGCTTGTTGATCGTCTCGATCATGTGCACGGGGATGCGAATGGTCCGCGCCTGATCGGCAATGGAGCGGGTGATCGCCTGACGGATCCACCAGGTAGCGTAGGTGGAGAACTTGTAGCCGCGGCGATACTCGAACTTGTCCACCGCTTTCATCAGGCCGATGTTCCCTTCCTGGATCAGGTCGAGGAACTGCAGGCCGCGATTGGTGTATTTCTTGGCGATAGAGATGACGAGGCGGAGATTGGCTTCGATCATCTCCTTCTTCGCCTGGCTCATGTCGCGCTCACCGCGCGAGACGGTGGCATAGACGCGGCGAAACTCGACAATCGGCAGGCCGGTTTCATTGGCTATGGTCGACATATGCGACCGCACCCGCTCAACCTCACCGCGGCTGCGGTCGAGAAAACCCTTCCAGGACTTGCCGGGCAGCGTCTCCAACTGCTCGAACCAAGCGGGGTCAAGCTCATGGCCGCGCCAGTGGCCGAGGAATTCGTCGCGCTTCACCTTGGCACTCTCAGCCATCCGCAGCACCTGGCCTTCCAGCGCGGTCAGCTTCCGGTTGATCTGCTTCAGCTGATCGACCAACTCCTCGATCCGGTTGTTATGGAGCTGCACCTTCTCGACCAGCGCGACCAGCTCGTCGCGGGTCTTCTCATAGGTCTTTTCGGATCGACCGACGAGACCCTCACCCGCCGTATAGGCCTCCATCCGCTTGGTCTGCATCTTCTGCAGACGGCCATAAGTCTGCTCGATGGCTTCGAACGCGGCGAGCGCCTCGGGCTTCAGTTTTTCCTCAAGCGCCGATAGCGAAAGGCCGAGCCCCTCGCCCTCCTCGCCTTCTTCGAATTCCTCGTTCGGATCGGGCACGGCTTCCGGATTATCGCCGGCGTTGGTCGCCTCAAGATCGATGACGTCACGCAACAGCATGCGGCCTTCCTTGACCGCCTCGTGCCAGGCGACGATCGCACGAAAGGTTTGCGGGCTCTCACAGAGGCCACCGATCATCTGGTCGCGGCCGGCCTCAATGCGCTTGGCGATGGCGATCTCGCCCTCGCGGGACAGCAACTCGACGGAGCCCATCTCACGCAAATACATGCGCACGGGATCGTCAGTCCGGCCGAGCGATTCCTCTTCAACGTTGCTGGCGCTTTCTTCTTTTTCCTCCTCGTCGCCGCCATTGGCGCGCGCCGGCGGCGTATCACCATCCTCACTGTCCTCGCCCTCAACCAAGGCAATACCAAGGGAGGAAAACTGCGCGAGGGTGTCTTCGATGATCTCGGTGCTGAAGTGCTCCTGTGGCAGCGCGGCGGCGACCTCGTCATGGGTGACGTAGCCCCGTTCCTTGCCGCGCTGGATCAGCTTCTTGACCGCTGCGCTGGTGGCATCGAGCATGACGCTTTCCACGACCTCGTCGCGGGCTTCGATCGTCTCGGTGCTGCCAGCAGTCTTGCTCGCCATGCCGTCCGCTCCATCGTCGCAAAGCGTTTGCTGCTGGGGCCGGACCGCCCCGCCGCCACCCTGTTATTGGTGTTGTTGCGTGCCAGACGCATCAGCGCCAGCCCCCCGGCCACCTTCGCGCAACTCGACGATCGCCTCAGACAGCCGGATCAGGCGTTGCTGGGCGACGGGGTCGTTGGTTTCGATCAATTGCCGTTCAGCCTCAGCCCGGTCGCGCTGCAGCGCTGCCTCGCCCCGCAGCAAGCCGAAGAAATGCCACCAGCCATCCAGCACCTCCACCGGCAAGGCCTCGGGCGCCGCCGAGCGGGCGAGGCCCGCCGGGTGCAGCGCCCAGGTCATGGCGTCATGCAAGCCAGTGCTTTCGAGGTGACGCGCCAAATCGGCGGAGTCAAGGCGCGGCGCCGCGGCCAGCCAAGCCAGCAAGGCAGCGCGTAAGGCGGTTGGCGCACCGTCCGGCAATTCGAGGTCGGCAAGACATTCCTCGACATCGGGTAAGGCCGCGGGATGGCGGAGCAATATGGCGATCAGGTTACGCGCTCTCTCACGCGGCACATGCGCCTCATCGATCGGGGGCCGGGCCAGACGCGGCGCGGCCTGCGGCCGGCCACCGCGACCGGCGAAGAAGCGATCCAGCAGCGCGCGACGGTATTCGCCGGCCAGCGCCTTATCGGGGATCGCGCTCGTCGCCTCCTCCAGCCGCCGTCGCAAGGCGGCCCGCTGTTCCGGCGTCGCCGCCGGCCGCCCCGCGGTCAACAAATCGTAAAGGATTGCCGAGAGCGGCCGTGCGGCATCGAGCACTGCCTTGAACGCTGCCGCGCCGCCTTTGGCGATCAGCGTGTCGGGATCCTCGCCGCCGGAAAGCAGGGCGATGCGCAAGCTGCGCTCGGTCGAGATCAGCGGCAGCGCCAGTTCGACCGCACGCACCGCAGCGCGCTGGCCCGCGGCATCGCCGTCGAAGCACAGCACAGGCTCTGGCGAGAGCCGCCAGACGAGTTCCATTTGTTCGGCGGTGAGCGCGGTGCCGAGCGGTGCGACAGCGCCGGTGAACCCAGCCTGGTGCAGCGCGATCACATCCATGTAACCCTCGACGACGAGGCAGGCAGCACCGCGAAAGCACCCCTCCCGCGCTGCATCGAGGCCATAGAGGGCTTGCCGCTTCCGAAAGAGCTCGGTCTCCGGCCCGTTCAGGTATTTCGGTTGCCCATCGCCCAGGATGCGGCCGCCAAAGGAGATCGCGCGCCCACGCCGATCGCGGATCGGGAACATCACCCGGCCATAGAAGAGGTCGACGGTCCCGGCTGTGGGGTCGTCGGGGTCGCGGTATTTCATCAGTCCGGCGGCGACGAGTTGCGCCGGCTCGATGCCCTCCGCCTTGAGATCGGCGGCCAGCGCACCCCGCCCCTCACCGGACCAGCCCAAGCCGAAGCGGCCGATGCTCTCCTCACTCAGGCCACGGCGGCGCAGATAGTCGAGCCCCGCCCGTCCCTCGGGCAGGCGCAGCCGGCGCTCGAAGGCCGCGGCGGCAGCGGCCAGGACGCCATGCAGGTCGCGCGCCCGCGCCTCCCGCGCCGCCTGCTGCGGCGTCGCCTTCGGCACGGTGAGACCCGCTTCCCCGGCCAGCCGCTCAACCGCCTCGGTGAAGCTGGCCCCCTCAGCGCGCATCAGGAAGCTGATGGCATCGCCATGGGCGGCGCAACCGAAGCAGTGGAAATGGTCTTCGTAGACGTAGAAGCTCGGCGTCTTCTCATTGTGGAAGGGGCAGCACCCCTTCCAGTTGCGTCCGTTACGAAGCAACCGCGTCTTCCGCCCGATCAGCGCCGGCAGCGGCGTGCGGACGCGCAACTCATCGAGAAAGGCGGGGGGCAGGGCCATGCCGGGCGAGTGTAGCGGCCCGCCCGGCCCCCGCCAGCGGCGTTACCCGCCGAGTGCCGCCTTCACCATCGGCCCGGCCTTGGCCATGTCGAGGCTGGCCGCGTGCTTCGCCTTCAGCACCGCCATGACCTTACCCATCTCCTTGATCGACGCGGCCCCGCTCTCGGCGATCGCCGTGGCAACGGCGGCCTGCATGGCGGTCTCATCAAGCTGCTGGGGGAGGAAGCCTTCGATCACCGCGATCTCCGCTTCTTCCTTCGCCGCCAATTCCTCTCGCCCGCCCTGCCGATAGAGTTCGACGGATTCGCGGCGGCTTTTCGTCATGCCACGCAGCATGGCGACGATCTGCTCATCCGGCACCTGGGTGACGCCAGAGGGGCGGGCAGCGATGTCGGTGTCCTTCAGCTTTGCGGTGATCATCCGCAAGGTGGAGACGCGCACCGCCGCCTTGGCAAGCATCGCCTCCTTCAGAGCGGTGGTGAAACGGGCGCGGAGATCGTCGGCCATGGCTGCCCTTTCGGCGATCAAGATCAATCGTGGCTCTAGCATGCGCTTGCCCCGACGCTAGCCTGGGAAGTAATTTCCCAACACAGTGAATTCCCTTTGCCTGGGAAATCGCTTCCCGCCATACTACCGCAATGGCCAGTGTCGAGGATATCATCCGCCAACTTGGCGGCCCGGAAACCGCAGCTCAACGGTGCGGCATCGGGACCGAGGCGGTCCGGAAATGGCGGCAAGCCCGGGCCATTCCCGCCCGCCATTGGCCCGCCATCCTGGCCACCACCGGCCTATCCCTGGCCGACCTGCCCGGCGGCCCCGAAGCCCCCGCCCCTTCGCCGGAGACCCCGATGCCTGCCGATTCGACCGTGCCCGAGGGCGCGAACGCCTGCCTCGTGCTCGGCGATGGGACTTTACTTTGGGGCCGCGGCTTCGGCGCGCCGACGCCGCCGGAGGGATCGGCGCCGGCCGAGGTCTGCTTCAACACCGGCATGACCGGCTATCAGGAAACGCTGACCGATCCCTCCTATGCCGGGCAGATCATCACCTTCACCTTTCCGCATATCGGCAATGTCGGCACCAACCCCGAGGATCTGGAGGCGCTGACGCCGGCAGCCCGGGGGCTGATCGTCAAGCAGGACATCACCGAACCGGCGAGTTGGCGGGCGGAGCGGCATCTCGACGACTGGCTGCGCGGCCATGGCCTGCCGGGGATCGCGGGGATCGACACCCGCGCGCTGACCATCCGCATCCGCGACGGTGGCGCCCCCAACGGGGTGATCGCCTATCCCGCCGATGGGCGTTTCGACATCGCCGCGCTGCGCGCCCGCGCCGCGGCCTGGGGCGGGCTGGAGGGCCTCGATCTGGCAGCGGAGGTCAGCTGCCGCCAGGCCTATAGCTGGGACGAGGCCTGCTGGGCCTGGCCCGATGGCTTCGCCCGGCAGACGGCGCCGAAGCACAAGGTGGTGGCGATCGATTACGGGGCCAAGCGCAACATCCTGCGCTGCCTGGCTAGCGCCGGTCTCGCGGTCACGGTCCTGCCCGCCACCGCGACCGCCGAGGACATCCTGGCCCAGCGGCCGGATGGGGTTTTCCTCTCGAACGGCCCCGGCGATCCGGCCGCAACCGGCATCTATGCGGTGCCGGCGATCGCGGGCGTGCTGGCCGCCGGCGTGCCGATCTTCGGCATCTGCCTCGGCCATGAGCTGCTCGGCCTCGCGCTGGGCGGGCGGACCTACAAGCTGGCGCGGGGTCATCGCGGCGCCAACCAGCCGGTCAAGGACCTCGCCACCGGGAAGGTCGAGATCACCAGCCAGAACCACGGCTTCGCGGTCGATCCGGCGAGCCTGCCGGCCAATGTCCGGGTAACCCATATCTCGCTCTTCGATGGCTCAAACGAAGGGCTGATGGCGACCGACCGGCCGGCCTTCTCCGTGCAGTACCACCCGGAAGCGAGCCCGGGCCCGAGCGACAGCCACTATCTGTTCGACCGCTTCGTCGCGCTGATCGAGGCGCATAAGGGAGGCGCCTGAGATGCGCGACGCCAGCATGTTCGACCTGACCGGCCGGGTTGCCCTGGTGACGGGCGGCAATGGCGGCATCGGCCTCGGCTGCGCCCGTGGGCTGGCGAAGGCGGGCGCGCGGGTGATGCTCGCCGGGCGCAACGCGGCCAAGAATTCCGAAGCGGTCGCCGCCTTGGCGGCACTCGGCGCCGAGGCCGATAGCGTGATCGCCGACGTGACCGAGGAAGCCAGCGTCACCGCCATGGTGGCGCGCACCGTCGCCCGCTTCGGCGGGCTCGACATCCTCGTGAACAATGCCGGCATCAATATCCGCAATCGACCAGAGGTTTACGACATCGCCGATTGGCACCGGGTGATCGCAACCAACCTGACCAGCACCATGCTGGCCAGCAAGGCGGCGCATCCGCATCTGAAGGCCGGCGGCCGTGGTCGGGTGATCACCAACGGGTCCATGCTCTCGATCTTCGGCCTGCCCTTCCATGCCGCCTATGGCGCATCGAAAGGCGGCGTCGTGCAACTGACCCGCAGCCTCGCGGTCGCCTGGGGCGGGGATGGCATCACGGTGAACTGCCTGCTGCCGGGATGGATCGACACTGAGCTGACGCGCCGGGCGCGCACCGACATGCCCCAGCTGAACGACAATGTGCTGTCCCGCACGCCGAAGGGGCGTTGGGGGGAGCCTGCGGATTTCGAAGGCATCGCCGCCTTCCTGGCGAGCGATGCGGCGGCCTTCATCACCGGCGTGGCGCTGCCGGTGGATGGCGGGTTCTCGGTGCAGGGGTAGCGCTTGCCCGCCGCATCCACCCTCCTCGTCTTTGCCGCCCTCTCCCTCGGCCTGGCGCTCACGCCGGGGCCGAACATGCTCTATCTCGTCTCGCGCACGCTCGCGCAGGGGACGGGGGCCGGCATGGTCTCGCTGATGGGCTGCCAGACGGGCTCACTGGCGATCATGCTCGCGGCGGCGGCCGGTATCACTGCCGCACTGCTCGCCATCCCCTATGCCTGGGACGTGCTGCGCCTGGGCGGAGCGGCGTATCTCGCCTGGCTCGCCTTTCAATGCCTCCGCCCGGACGGCCAGCCGCTTTTTGCACCCCGCACCATGGCGCGGGAGCCGAGCGCCCGCCTGTTCGGCCTCGGCTTTCTCACCGCCGCGCTGAACCCTAAGGTAGCGCTGTTCTACATGGCCGTGCTGCCGCCCTTCATCGACCCGGCGCGCGGTGCGCCCTTCCTGCAGGCGACGATCCTCGGCACCATCCAGATCGCGGTCTGTACCGCCTTCGATGCGCTGCTGGTCTGGGGCGCCGCCGGCACGGCCCGCTTCCTCGGCAGCCATCCGGCCTGGTTGGCGGCGCAGCGCTGGGTGCTCGGTGGGGCGCTCGGGCTGCTCGCGGTCAAGCTGGCCACAACGCGGCCGGCATGAGCACGCTCCTCGTCGCCCTGCTGGCGCTCTCCTGGACCGGGCTCTCGCTCGCCATCCTCGCCATGGCCTTCCGCCGGATCGGGCCACCGCACGAGGCGGCTTGGCGCGCCTTCGGCGTCGGCCTCTTCTTCAACACGCTGAGCGCCTGGTTCGCGGCCGAGGATGAGCGCCTGCCGGCGACCTTGCTGATCATCGCCTGTCACCTGCTCGTGCTGCCGCTGCTGCTGGCCGCAGCAAAGCGGGAGCGCGGCGCATGAGCCGGCGGCGCACACCCGCCCGCACACAGCTCGGCGGCCTGACCACCCGGCCGGCGCAGCGCGATACCTGGCCAGGCTTCGCTTGCCACGCACGGCCTTCCTTAGTCTCCCCCCCCGCTCAATGTGCCATCACAGAAGCCCCGATGCGCAAGCGCACCGCCACCACATCCAACTCCGGTACCGGCGCCGGCCCGATCATCATCGGCCAGGCCTGCGCCCGGCTTGGCTGCTGCGCCGCCCTGCTCGTGCTGCTCGGCGCCTGCGCCCCGGCCTACTCGGCAGGCCAGGCCCCGGCCTGCGCCTACGACTCGGGGCCACAAAGCCTCAACCCCCGCTCCGGTCAAAGCACAGGCTGCGCCAGGGGGCCTTCCCTCAACGCCCTCTTCTCCCTCTTTTCCGCCCGCTGATTCACCGCCGGAGCCCCCATGCCCAAGCGCACCGACATCCAATCGATCCTGATCATCGGCGCCGGCCCTATCGTCATCGGGCAGGCCTGCGAGTTCGACTATTCCGGTGCCCAGGCCTGCAAGGCGCTGCGGGCGGAGGGCTACCGGGTCATCCTGGTGAACTCCAACCCCGCGACGATCATGACCGATCCCGGGCTGGCCGATGCCACCTATATCGAGCCGATCACCGTGGAGATGGTCGAAAAGATCATCGCCAAGGAACGCCCGGATGCGCTGCTGCCGACCATGGGCGGGCAGACCGCGCTGAATACCGCCTTGAAGCTGGCCGAGGCCGGGGTGCTGGAGAAATACGGCTGCGAGTTGATCGGCGCCAAGGCGGAGGTGATCGACAAGGCCGAGGACCGGCTGAAATTCCGCGACGCCATGGCCAAGATCGGCATCGAGAGCCCGCACTCGGCCATCGCCCACACCATGGACGAAGCCCGCGCGGCGCTTGATCTGGTGAAGCTCCCCTGCGTCATCCGTCCCTCCTTCACCCTCGGCGGCACCGGCGGTGGCATCGCCTATAACCGCGAGGAGTTCGAGCAGATCGTGGCCGCCGGGCTCGATGCCTCCATGACCACCGAGGTCCTGGTCGAGGAGAGCGTGCTGGGGTGGAAGGAGTTCGAGATGGAGGTGGTCCGCGATCGCGCGGATAACTGCATCATCATCTGCTCCATCGAAAACCTCGACGCGATGGGCGTGCACACCGGCGATTCCGTCACCATCGCCCCGGCGCTGACGCTGACCGACAAGGAATACCAGCGCATGCGCGATGCCTCGATCGCCTGCCTGCGCGAGATCGGCGTCGATACCGGCGGCTCCAACGTGCAGTTCGGCATCAATCCGGCCGATGGGCGGATGGTGATCATCGAGATGAACCCGCGGGTCAGCCGCTCCTCGGCGCTCGCCTCCAAGGCGACTGGCTTTCCCATCGCCAAGATCGCCGCCAAGCTCGCGGTCGGCTACACGCTGGACGAGTTGGCCAACGACATCACCGCCGTGACGCCGGCCAGCTTCGAGCCGACGATCGACTATGTGGTGGTGAAGATCCCGCGCTTCACCTTCGAGAAATTCCCCGGCACCCCGGCGACCCTGACCACCAGCATGAAATCGGTGGGCGAGGCCATGGCGATCGGCCGGAGCTTCGCAGAGGCCCTGCAAAAGGGCCTGCGCAGCCTGGAGACGGGGCTCTCCGGCCTCGATGACGTGCCCCCCCCCGGCGATGGCAGCCCGGCCGCCTTCCATGCCGCGCTGGCAACCCCCAAGCCCGACCGCATCCTGATGGCGGCCCAGGCGCTGCGCGCTGGCCTTTCGGTGGAGGCGGTGGCCGAGGCCTCGAAGTTCGACCCCTGGTTCCTGCGCGAGGTGGCGAAGATCGTCGTCGCCGAGGCCGAGGTGAAGGCGCGCGGCCTGCCCGCCGAAGCCGGGGGGCTGCGCCGCCTGAAAGCGCTCGGCTTTGCCGATCACCGCCTCGGCCAACTGGCCGGGCAGCCGGAGACGGCGGTCGCGGCGCTGCGCGAGCGGCTCGGCGTGCAGCCGGTCTATAAGCGGATCGACACCTGCGCTGCCGAGTTCGCGTCCGAGACGCCCTACATGTACTCGACCTATGAAGGCGGCTTCGGCACCCCGATCTGCGAAAGCCGGCCGACCGGGCGGGAGAAGGTCATCATCCTGGGCGGTGGGCCGAACCGTATCGGCCAGGGCATCGAGTTCGATTACTGCTGCGTCCATGCCTGCTACGCGCTGCGTGAGGCGGGGCTCGAGACCATCATGGTCAACTGCAATCCGGAGACGGTCAGCACCGATTACGATACCTCCGACCGGCTATATTTCGAGCCGCTGACCGCCGAAGACGTGATCGCACTGATCCGGCGCGAAGAAACAAATGGCCGGCTGCTTGGGTGCATCGTTCAGTATGGCGGCCAGACACCACTGAAGCTGAGCCAGGCGCTGCACCGGGCGGGCATCCCGATCCTCGGCACCAGTTCGGATTCGATCGACATCGCCGAGGATCGCGAGCGCTTCCAGCATCTGCTGCGCGGGCTCGGCCTCAGGCAGCCGCAGAACGGCACGGCCCGCGACCTCGACGAAGCGGTGCGGGCGGCCGAGCGGATCGGCTATCCGGTGGTGGTCAGGCCGAGCTACGTGCTCGGCGGCCGAGCGATGGAGATTGCCCATAACCGGGAGCAGTTGCTGCGCTTCGGCCAGGAAGCGGTGAAGGTTTCGGGCGAGAATCCCATCCTCATCGACCAGTACCTGCAGGATGCGATCGAGGTCGATGTCGATTGCATCGCCGATTCCACCGGCGCGGTCTATGTCGCGGGGGTGATGGAGCACATCGAGGAGGCCGGGATCCATTCCGGCGATTCCGCCTGTTCGCTGCCGCCCTATTCGCTGCCACCGGCGATCGTGACAGAGCTGAAGGCGGAGACGGAGGCGATGGCCCGCGCCCTGAAAGTGGTGGGGCTGATGAATGTGCAATACGCGGTCAAGGACGGCGAGATCTTCGTCCTTGAGGTCAATCCCCGCGCCTCTCGTACCGCGCCCTTCGTGGCCAAGGCGACCGGCGTGCCCGTCGCCAAGATCGGCGCCAGGGTCATGGCAGGCAGCCGGCTGGCCGATTTCGCGCTGGACGACGATGCGATCTACCGCCACGTCGCCGTCAAGGAAGCGGTCTTCCCCTTCAACCGCTTCCCCAATGTCGATGTCATCCTGGGGCCGGAGATGAAATCGACCGGCGAGGTCATGGGGCTGGACGTCAGCTTCGAGCGGGCCTTCGCCAAGGCGCAGCTTGGCGCCGGGGTGAAGCTGCCGCTGGCGGGCACCGCCTTCATCTCGGTCAAGGAGAGCGACAAGCCGGCCGCGGTTGTGCTGGCGCGGCGATTGACCGAGATGGGCTTCGCCCTGCTGGCGACCCGCGGGACCGCGCAACGTATCCGCGAGGCTGGGCTTGCCTGCGAGATGGTGAACAAGGTCCTGGAGGGCCGACCGCATTGCGTGGATGCCATAAAATCCAGCGATATCCAGCTCGTGATCAACACGACCGGCGGCGGACAGAGCGTCGCCGATAGTTTTGATATCCGACGTTCGGCCCTGACACAGGGCGTACCGCACTATACCACCGCGGCCGGCGCAAGGGCTGCGGTGCATGCCATAGCGGCACTTCGGGCCGGGACCCTTGATGTGGCGCCCCTGCAAGCCTACTTTAAGGAGAGGTTTTAAACGATCGGCCGGGCGCCGGCCGGCGGTCGCGGCGTGTCTGCTCCGCTAGCTCGATCGTTAAATTTTCCTCCCCGCCAAGCGCCTGTAGCCTTTTGGCTGGATCAGAGACGTTTTTTTTGGTCGCATAGCAACGGTGCGGCCTTCCGCCCCGAATCAGCCCGAAGGAAGCTTTGCCGTGCAGAAGGTGCCCATGACCGCCGAAGGTCTGGCTAAGCTGGAAGAAGAGCTGCGGCTGCTGAAGGTCGAGGAGCGGCCAGCCGTGATCCGCGCCATCGCTGAGGCCCGAGAGCATGGCGACCTGTCCGAGAACGCCGAGTACCACGCGGCGCGGGAGCGACAATCCTTCATTGAGGGCCGGATCGCCGAGCTTGAAGGCATCGTGCCCGCCGCTGAGGTGATCGATACCTCCCGTCTTTCCGGGGACCAGGTGAAATTCGGTGCGCGGGTCACGATCCTCGATGAGGAGACCGAGCAGGAGAAGACCTATCGGATCGTCGGTGCCTATGAAGCCGACATGAAGCATCACTCGATTTCCATCTCCTCCCCGCTGGCCAAGGCGCTGATCGGCAAGAAAGTCGGTGATAGCGTCGAGGTCCCGGCGCCCGGCGGTGCCCGCGCCTACGAAATCACGGGCGTCGCCTATCGCTGAGCAGCGGCAAGGCTGCGCGTTGCGGCCCCCAGATCCATGACCTTCAGCCTTGAGACGATCCGTGCCGCCGCTGCCCGTATCGCTGGCGCAGTGCTGCGGACCCCGACGGTTCCCTGCCCTGCGCTCTCTCGCCTGCTCGGCACCGAGATCTTCCTCAAGCTCGATAACCTGCAGCCGACCGGCGCCTTCAAGGAACGCGGCGCGGCCAATCGCATCGCCCTGCTCGGCGCCGCTGAGCGGGCCGCGGGCGTCATCGCAATGTCGGCCGGCAATCATGCCCAGGCGGTGGCGAGACACGCCGCGCTCGCCGGCATTGCCGCAACCATCGTCATGCCGCGGTTCACCCCAGCGACCAAGGTCGTGCGGACGGAGGCCTGGGGCGCCAAGGTCGTGCTGCATGGGGAATCATTGGCCGAGGCCGCGGCCCATGCCCATCATCTCGCCACAGCGGAAGGGCTCATTTTTATCCACCCCTACGATGATGCCGCGGTGATCGCCGGCCAGGGGACGCTGGCGCTCGAGATGCTGGAGGACGCGCCAGACATCGCGGCGCTGGCGATCCCCGTTGGCGGCGGCGGGCTGCTGACCGGCTGCGCCGCCGCGGCGCTCGCCCTCAAGCCCCGCATCGCCATCTATGGTGTCGAGGTAGAGGGTTATCCAGCGATGGCCCAGCGCCTTGCCGGCCGGCCGATCAGTGTCGGCGGGCCGACCATCGCCGAAGGGATCGCGGTGCGCGATGTCGGTGAGCTGCCCTTCCGCTGGCTGCGCGAGCACGGGATCGAAATCCTTGTCGTCTCCGAACGCGCGGTCGAACAGGCGATCGCCCTTTTGGCCGAGGGCGCGAAGGTGGTTGCCGAAGGCGCCGGCGCAGCAGCGCTGGCCGCGGTGCTGGAACATCCGGCGCGCTTCGCGGGCAAGCCGACCGGGCTGCCGGTCTGCGGCGGCAATATCGATGCGCGGGCACTGTCCAACGTGCTGCTGCGGCAGTTGTTGCGCGACGGGCGGATGCTGCGGCTACGGTTCGATATTCCTGACCGGCCCGGGATGCTGGCCGATATCGCCGCGCGAATTGCGGCCCTCGGCGGCAATGTCATCGAGGTGCAGCATCAGCAGTTGTTCAACGCCCCGACCGTCCAGAGCACCGAGCTGTATCTGATGGTCGAGGTGCGCGACGCCGCTCAGGGAGAGGCTATCCTTGCGGCGCTGCGGGCGAGGGATTACGCCGTGCGACGGGTCTAGAGCGCGATGCGTTCGCGTTCGCTCATGCCCCCTGCTCTATCGTTTATTGGGTCGTGGGTTCAAGCGCCTGCGGCGATTCCGCCTCAACGCATCCTGCTCCAGAACCGGGCCTTCTGGGCGACGATCAGGTCCAGAGGCGCTCTTTCTGCAACTGGCTGTAGAGCCCCGCCACCCATTCGCCATAGCCGTTGAAGAGCTGGGTCGGAATGCGTTCCCCGCTGCCCAGCACCCGCTCCTGGGCCTGGCTCCAGCGCGGATGCCCGACCGCGGGGTTCACGTTCGCCCAGAAGCCGTATTCCTGCGGCTGGATTTCCTCCCAGAAGGTTTTTGGGCGCTGGTCGGTCAGGGTGATGCGGACGAGCGACTTGCCGGCCTTGAAGCCGTATTTCCAGGGCTGATGCAGCCGCAGCGGCCCGCCATTCTGCGGCGGCAGCGCCTTGCCATAGGCGCCAACCGCCAGGAAGGAGAGCTCATTCACCGCCTCCTCCAGCGTGCAGCCCTCAACATAGGGCCAGGGGTACCAGGATTGACGAAGGCCAGGCATCACCGCGGGGAGTGCCGCCGTCTCGAAGCGGAGGAAGCGGGCCCCGGCCTTGACACCGACCGTCTTCAGCAGAGCAGCGAGCGGAAAGCCGGACCAGGGTACAACCATCGACCAGGCCTCGACGCAACGCAGCCGATAGACGCGCTCCTCCAGTGGCATGCTCCGCAGGAGATCGTCGATGTCGAAGCTGCGCGGGGCATCGACCAGGCCATCGACCTGCAACACCCAGGGCCGCTGCGGCAGTTTCTGCGCGCCTCGCCAGATTCCCTTATCAGTACCGAATTCATAATAGTTGTTGTAGGTCGTGGCCTCGCGCTCCGCGGTGATCTCCCGCCCCGCCGGATAGGCGGGGTTGCGTGGTGGCGCGAAAAGGCCCTGATCGGCCGCCATCGCCGAGGAGGCCGGGGAGAGCGCCAGGCCAGTGGCGATGGCGCCAAGGCGACGCAGCCCCGCACGTCGGCCCAGCACCAGCGCCTCTGGCGTCGCGGCGGAGTCCGGCATAGCCCAGCCTGGGGGAACACGGATCAGCATAACATCGCTCTCCTCAGTGGCCGCTGAGCGGGGCGGCAGCCGCGCGGGTGGCTTACAAGGCGATCCAACTCAGCTGGGTCAAGTTGCTCTCGAATCGCTATTTTCTAAAGCCATATTCGCGTTCCCGGAGCGACCTGAACGGATCGCGCACCCGCGGACATTTCCCATCGGGTGGGGCGCCGGCTCTGAACGACGCTTGGCCCCCGTTCCCGAAAATTCGGCACTCACCGCACCGACAGGATGCGCAAATCTGTGGTCCCTGATTTTTTCGTTAAAACGGGGCGAACGAGGCGCCAAAATCAGGGCCCGGGAGCATCGATATTGACGCTGCTTTAACGGAAATAGGGATTGTATTTTATATTCTTGATTGGCACAGTCCTAATATCGCAAAAAGGATTCCGGTATGCGCATCATCCTAGCTAGCGATCAGACGCAGCAGCCGAGGGTCTTGGACGACCTCGGGCCCGCTCTCACGACCCTCGGTGTCGTGGTCGATCGATTGGAGCAGGCCGCCGACCTGCCCTCCAGCATTTCCCTGAGCGGCCCTTTCGACCTCGCTTTGGTGCTTTTCGATGCCCCGTCGCGAGACACCTTGATGACGCTGCGCACCCTGCGCCGCTGCGGCATGACCATCCCCCTCATCGCCCTGATCGCCGGCCGCCCGAGCGCCGAAGCGGAGGAAGCCGCCTTGCAGGCGGGCGCCGACGACGTGGCGTTCTACCCGATGCGCCTTTCGGTCCTCCATGCCCGCATGCAGGCGCTTGCCCGCCGGGCGCGCGGCTATGCCTGCCCGGAGTTGCGCTGCGGCAATGTCCTGCTTGAACAGGACTTGCACCAGGTCTCGGTCGACGGCCGACCCGTCCAGTTGACCGCCCGGGAATTCGATTTCCTGGAGACCCTGATCCTGCACAAAAGCGTGCTCCTGACCAAGGAGCGCTTCATGACAAGCCTTTATGCTGACGGCAGCGCGCCGGATTCAAAGATCGTCGATGTCTTCGTCTGCAAGCTTCGCCGCAAGTTGAAGGCGGCAGGTGCGGCAGAGATGATCCGCACCGTCTGGGGCCGCGGCTATCTCGCCTTCGAACCCGCCCTCGGCGCGATCCAGGCTGCCAGGTCCACCCATCGGCCGGAGACCCTGGCCGAACCGGCGCCGCGCGGCTGGATGCGACGGGCGGAACGCTTGCAGCACGCCAGCCCGGCTTGATCTGCGGCGCCGCCGGCCGCCCTGGCAGGATTGGGGCATGATCCCCCGACTTGGGTCGTGCGCCGCCCGTGCGCGCCCATGGGGCGGAGCCTCTCGAGCCTCGCAGGCAGTCTGGCACGCCGGTTGCGCTGTGGCAGGCGTCCCCCGCCCCCGCGGGCTTCCGGAGTGCCGCGATGCGTCTTGCCGTCTGGCTGCTATCCCCGCTCATCTGCGCCTGGCCGGCGGCGGCCCAGCCCGCCGCGCCGGAGCTGCCCTATGGCGCCCGCAGCCTGGCCGCGACTGCCGCAGCCACCGGCGGCGGGGCGCTGTGCCGCGCCGCTATCGCCCAGGCGGAGCGCGAGGGAGGGCTGCCACCCAGGCTGCTGCAAGCGATCGGCCGCGTTGAATCCGGCCGCCGCGATGCCGCGACGGGGCAATACGCCCCCTGGCCCTGGACCATAAACGCCGAAGGGCGCGGCAGTTTTTTCCCGGATAAGGCGGCAGCGATTGCCGCGGTGCGAGCCTTGCAAGCCGAAGGCGTCCGGTCGATCGATGTCGGGTGCATGCAGATAAACCTGCGCCATCATCCCGGCGCCTTTGCCTCCCTCGAGGCGGCCTTCGATCCGCTGACCAATGCCCGCTATGCGGCGCGCTTTCTGCAGAGCCTACAGGCCGATAGCGGGGAATGGATGCAGGCCGCAGGCGGCTACCACTCCCAGACGCCAGACCGGGCGGCGGCTTATCGAGCCCGGGTCGCCGCAGCCTGGGTTGGCGAAAGGGCGGCACCGGCGCCGTCGGCCTTGCCAGGACAGCCTCTGCCGAGCGGGGGCGGCGGTCAGCTGCTCTCGAACGGCGCCGAGCAGATGAGCCCGCCCCCCATCACGCCGGGCCTCGCCGGGCGGGGACTCGACGCCTATCGGGCGATGCCGATCGCCCTTGCCTCGCGCCCACCCCTCGGCGGGGCAGTGCGGCGGTTCTGAACGTCCTCGCCGCGCTGCATATTGGACACCTCAGCGGAACGGCCACGCATACATCAAGCCGCCCTTGGTCCAGAGAGAATTCAAGCCGCGTTCCAGCTTGAAGGGCGAATTGACGCCAAAATTGCGCTCAAATATTTCGCCGTAATTGCCCACCGTTCGCAGCATCAGATAGGCCCAGCGCGGATCAACCCGCAGCGCCTTGCCAAGTTCGCCTTCCTCGCCCAGCAGGCGGCGGACCTGCGGCAGGCGGCTCAGCCGGCGCTGTGATTCGGCATTCGCCTGGGTCAGGCCCAGCTCCTCGGCATCGATCAGCGCCATCACCGACCAGCGGATAATATCTAACCACTCCTCGTCATCATCGCGGATATAGGGGCCAAGGGGTTCCTTGCTGAAAGCCTGCGGCAGGATGACGAAGGCCTCCGGCTGCGGCAGTTTCGCACGCAAGCTGGTCAGCGCGCTGATATCGGCGCCGATCGCCTGGCAGCGACCTTTCAGCAACGCATCTGCCGGATCGCCCCCCGACACGGCCGTAAAGACGATGCCCCGGGCGCTGAAGAGTTCCTGCGCCACCGCCGCGTTGGTGGACCCGGCCGTGAGGCAAATAGGCTGGTCCGCCATCCCGTCCAGCCCTTTTCCGGCGATCTCGGCACGCAGCATGAAGCCGTGGCCATCGTAGAAATTCGGGATCACCGCCCGCAGACCGTCCCGCGCATCCCGCCCCAGGGTCAGGGTGGAATTGCTCATCAGCACATCGACCTGGCCATCATGCAGCGCATCAAAGCGGCGGCTAACGGGCAGCGGTTCGAACCGGACCAGGGCAGGGTCGTTCAGGACGGCGGCAGCGATCGCCCTGCAGAAATCGACGTCGAGGCCACGCCAGACCCCGCGCGCATCAAGATCGGCGAACCCCGGACGCATGAGGCCGACGCCGCAGACCAGGATGCCGCGCGACTTGATCCGGTCAATCGTCGGCCCCGCCGCCGCGCCGCCGGCGAGGCACAGGAAGACCGCGAACAAGGCGACGAAGCGAATCAGCATGCCCATTCACCCTCACCGCACGGGCCAGGCGAGGAGCAGTCCGCCGTCGCGCCACAGGCGATTGGCCCCGCGTTCCAATTTCAGGGGCGAACCCTCGCCCAGATTGCGGGCAAAGATTTCCTTCCAATTGCCGAGCGTCCGGATCGTCGTATAGGCCCAGAGGGGTGAGACGCGGAGCGCCTTGCCAGCCTCGCCCTCGACACCGAGCAGGCGGCGCACCGCCGGCGCAGCACTGGTGCGCCGCATGGCCTCCACGTTCTCTGCCGTGATGCCGAGTTCCTCCGCCTCGATCAGCGCCATCAGGACCCAGCGGATCAGATCGAACAACTCCTCGTCGCCGGCGCGGATCACCGGGCCAGCCGGCTCCTTGCTGTAGCGTCCGGGCATGACGACGAACGCCTCTGGGCGCTCCAGCATGCTGCGCAAGGCGGCCAGCGCCGAGCCTTCATAGCCGGCGGCGTCGCATTGACCATTATTCAGTGCCGTCGCCATGTCGGCCAAGCGGCGCTCCACAACCTCGGTAAAAGCAATACCTGCGGCCCGCAGGATCTCCTGGTTGATCGCCACATTGCTCGACCCGCGCGCCAGGCAGATCCGCCGCCCGGCCAGAGCCGCAAGATCGGTGCCCGCCCCGGCCGGCAGCAGAAAGGTATGGCCGTCATAGTAGTTCGGCATGACCAGCCGAAGGCCCAGCGCTGTGTCTCGGCCCAGGGAAAAGCTGGTCTGGCGCAAGAGGATATCGATCTGCTGCGACCGCAGGGCCGGCCAACGTTCCTCGTTCAGCAGAGGCACGAAGCGGACCTTCGTTGGATCGCCGAACAGGGCGGTGGCGATGGCGCGACAGAAATCGACATCGAAGCCGCGCCAGATGCCGTCCGGCCCAATCATGCCGAAGCCGGGAACCGCGATGGCGACGCCGCAGCTTAGGTACTGCTTGCTCCTGATCCGCTCCAGGTCCTGCCCCGCCGCAGCCAGACCGGGCAAAAGCAGAGAGAGAAGGAGGCAGGCACCAGACAGCCAGCGGATCATCGCAGCGGCCAGGCGTACATCAACCCGCCCTTGCTCCACTGCCCGTTCAACCCGCGCTCCAGTTTCAAAAACGAACCGGCACCGAGGTTACGATCGAAGATCTCGCCGTAATTCCCCACGCTGCGGAGCATCCGATAGGCCCAATCGGGCGAGAGGCCGAGATCTTTGCCCATTTGGTCTTGCGCGCCGAGCAATCGGCGAATCGAGGGCAGCTTGCTGTCGCGCAGCATGGACTCAGCATTGGCCCGGGTGACTCCCAACTCCTCCGCTTCGATCAGCGCCATCGCCGTCCAGCGTACCACCTGGAACCATTTTTCGTCGCCCCGGCGAACCAACGGACCGAGCACTTCCTTGCTGTACCGCTGCGGGAGGATCTTGAAACTCTCAGGATTGGGCAGCGTGTTGCGCAGCACCGCGAGTTGGCTCGCATCCGCCCCGGCAACCTGGCAGCGATCGGCGCCAATGGCGGCCACCGCCTCCTCCAACCCACTCACCGGCACGACCGTGAAGAAAACACCGTTGCCGCGCAGCACCTCGCGGGTGGTCTCTTCGTTGGTAGTGCCCGGAATAAGGCAGATGGACTGGCCATCGAGCCCGCGCGAGCTGGTGATGCCGCTATCCGTCCGCACCAGGAAGCTGTGCCCGTCGAAGAAGAGCGGCACGACGGCCCGCAGCCCCATATCGACATCGCGCGTCATGTTGAAGCTCGTGTTGCGGACGAGCACATCGACCTCACCGTGCTGCAAGGCGGTGAAGCGTTGGGCCGCGGTCAGCGGCACGAAGCGCACGCGCGCCGGGTCGCCAATCACCGCCGCCGCCAGGGCATGGCAGAAATCGACCTCCAGGCCACGCCAGACGCCGTCCGGGCCCCGCCTGGCGAAGCCATGCAGCCCTGGATTGACGCCGCACGTAATGCTGTTGCGCGCCTTGATATTGTCGAAGACCTGCCCCGCCCGGGCCTGCCCGCCGAGGAGCGGCATCAGCCCGAGCAGCATCGTGGCCAGGAGCCGCCGCATCACCGCCTCAGCGCATCGGCGACCACGGGACGGGCTTCAGGACCAGCGTAGATTGCTGCTTCAGCGCCCCCGTCGCCGCCACCGCCTTGCCGAACGCCGCCCAGCCGGGATCGGCCGCCATCGCCGCGCGGCGCTTCTCCCGGTCGCCGAGCGAGGTGTAGGCCCAGGCAAAGACCGCCTGGTTAATCGGCCCGCATTCGGTCACCGCGAACCACAGCAACTGGCCGAGATGATTGTCCTGCACCGGCTTGCCAAGATCGCGATATGCATCCAGCCAGAGCTGCATCTTGCCCGGCTCGAAATCATAGGTGCGATGGTCGACGAACATCCCCGTCCCCGGCAGCTTCCGCTCGAACGGCTGGCCGACCTTCTGCAGGGGGGAGAAGGGGACGGTCTTCAGCAGCTTCGCCTCCTGCGCCGCCAGGGCATTGAGCGGGCGGGTCTCGGCAATGAAGCGCTGCCAGTCTGGATCGGCGTCGCGGCGGGCAAGTCCGGGCTCCCGCGCATCGATATCATCGAAGCCGCGGACAAAGAGCACGCGGTTGATCTGGCCAAACTCGACCGTGAACATCCCGATCAGCGGCGTCAGGGTGCGCGAGGACGCCGGACCGCCGATCTCGCTGTAGGCCTTCAGCCAAAGCGGCAGCTTGCCAGGGTGCGCGGTGTAGATGCGCTGCTCAAGGAACATGAACGTCTCTCCTTTTGTTTCCCGGCGGAGTGCTGCACGAACCCCGCGTGGCGTCAATCGACCATCGCCGCCGCTGCCACCCGTTGCACCGCCGCCCGCACCACCCCGGGGCGCGGCACATCGGCCAGAGTGGTGAACCAATGCTCGGGGGGGTCCCGGCCGGCGGCACGGTGATAGGTCAGCCCGCGCAGCACCGCCTCGGCCGCTGATGGCAGCCGGAGCGGGATTTCCTGTCCTGCCAAAATTCCCCAAATTCCCGCCCAGCAACGCGCGACCGACCAAGGATTGTAGCCGCCGCCGCCGGTGATCAAAAGCCGCGGTGCCGCCCCGATCAGCGCGCGGACCACCGCCCAATGCGCCTGGTTCGAGAGGGTGAGGCGCGACAGCGGGTCCTCCGCCAAGGCATCGGCGCCGGCCTGGAGGAAGATCGCCTGCGGACGGAATCGCCGCAACAGCGGCAGGATCGCCTGGTGCAAAAGCCAGAGCATCTCCGAATCGTTGAACCCGGCGGGCACCGGCAGGTTACGCGCCGACCCGCCGGCCCGGTCCTCGCTGCGGCCGGTGAAGGGCCAACGCTCCGCCTCATGCACCGAGACCGTCAGCACCCGCGGATCGCCGGCGAAGGCTGCCTCTACCCCATCGCCGTGATGCGCATCGATATCGAGATAGAGCACCCGGGTCAGCCCAGCATCCAGCCAAGTCAGGATGCCGAGCACCGGATCGTTCAAATAGCAGAAGCCGCTCGCCCGGGCCGGCTGGCCGTGATGCGTGCCGCCGCCCGGGCAATAGGCGATCCCGCCTTCCAGCAGGTGCCGGGCCGCGAGCATGACACCCCCGGCACTCGTCGCCGGGCGACTAAAAACCTCGCGGTAGACCGGGTTGCCGTGGGCCCCGATATGAAAGCGTTGGCGATGTATGGGATCAACGCGCTGCGTCGCCTCGGCCTGCACAAGGGCAGAGATGTATTCTTCAGAATGAAACCGCGCGAGCTCGACCGGTGTGGCGCGCGGCGCCGCCAGCCAACCGCCGGGCGGCAGCCAACCGAGCGCCTCGATCAGATCAAGGGCGGTAGAAACCCGCGGAATCGCCAAGGGATGCTTAGGCCCGTAAGTCGAGCGTCGGTAAATCTCGGAGCCGATCAGGATCGGGGGCATCGGAGGGTCGCCGGCAGGCAAACAGAGCTGGTGCTGCCAGAGAGGATTGAACTCTCGACCTCTCCCTTACCAAGGGAGTGCTCTACCACTGAGCTACGGCAGCCCTGCTTGGTAGCGGCTTCTATCGCCGCACCCGCGCCGGCGCAACCCGCCATAGTGAAGCGGGGGCCCCCGGTGTGCCGCTTCGCGCCTCATGCGCCTTCGCGCGGCGGGCGCACCGCCGTGGTCAGGCGGGAGACGCAGGTCAGTCGGCCATCGCCGCGCCGGATTTCGATCTGCCAGACCTGCACACTGCGGCCTAGTTGCAACGGCCGGCAGATTGCCTCGACCCGATCGCCATGCGGAACCGACGCCAGATGGTTGGCGTTGACCTCGATTCCCACCACGGACCAGCCAGGCGGGCTGGCCAGGGACCCGGCGACCGACCCGATCGTCTCGGCCAGAACCACATTGCCGCCGCCATGCAGCACGCCGAAGGGCTGGACATGCCGCGCATCAACCGGCATCGCGGCACGCAGGAAATCCGGCCCGGCCTCCAGCAATTCGATCCCGAGCAGGCCAGCCAGGGTGTCGCGATTAAGCGCCGCGAAGCTCGCCGGATCGACCGGGCGTTTCCAAATCGTCAATGATCTTCCCCCATCCCTTATGCATTCGAAGCAGGGATGACAAACCGATGATCCGCTGTCAGCCCAAACCATGCATGGCTGGCCAACAACGGTCCGTCACGGGGCCGTGTCCACGGCCATGACGTTCCGCCTGTTGACCGGCCTCCGCCGGCGACGCTACGCATTATACGGAGGAAGCGGGAAAATGGCCCGGTCCGAAGGCAAAACGCCAGATTGCGCGTCCGGGAAATGCCTTTATATTACGTTAAGGCAACTTTCGGGGGCCGCGCATCGGTGCATGTGATCCTGGATATCTCCCGTCTCATCGGCTGCGTGCGACGTAGCGCCCCCTCCGGAATCGATCGGGTCGAGATGGCTTATGCGCGGCATTGGCTAACGAAGCCGGAAGCCGACTGCACCATGGCCGCGGAAAGCGCCTGGGGTGGCTTCGGCGCGCTGCCCCGGCGCGACGTGGTCGCGTTGCTCGATGCGCTTGAGGGCAGCTGGACCTCGGGCCAAAGCCTCGCCCGCGCCCGCCGGATCGCGCTCGGCCTGCTGGCCCGCTTGACGCTCGGCGGCGGCAGGCGGGATTTGCGGCGGCGCATCGCCGCACAGCATCGCAGCGTCTTCCTCCTCGTCTCGCATCGCGCCCTCGACCGGGCCGCGCCGATCCGCCGGCTGCGCGAAGCGGGCGCCGCCTTCGTGCCGCTGATTCACGACCTGATCCCCCTCACGCATCCGGAATACCAACGCCCGCGTCAGGCCATGCGCCATGCCGCGCGGGTGGCGACGACCGCCGCGCTGGCTGATGCGGTGATCGTCAACTCGCAGGCAACGGCAGCAACGCTGCGGGCGGCGCTACCGCGGCCGGTCGAGGAGATCCTGGTTGCGCCGCTCGGCATTCATCGCCTGCCAAACGCCGCGCCCAGCCCGGCCGCGACGCCTTATTTCGTTATCCTCGGCACGGTGGAGCCGCGCAAGAACCACATCCTGCTGCTGCATCTCTGGCGGCAGATGGCCGCGCGCGGTGAGGCACAGATGCCGCATCTCTATATCGTCGGCCGACGCGGCTGGGAGAACCAGCATGTGGTCGACCTGCTCGAACGCTGCCCGCAGCTGCGTGGCCATGTCACGGACCTCGGCCCCCTGTCGGACGCACGCGCCGCGGCGCTGCTCGCCGGCGCCCGGGCGCTGCTGTTTCCCTCCTTTGCCGAAGGCTACGGCCTGCCGGTTGCCGAAGCGCTCGCAGCCCGCGTACCGGTGATCTGCGCCGACCTGCCCGCGCTACGCGAAGTGGGCGGCGAGGTGCCGGATTATCTCGACCCGCTCGACGGGCCGGCCTGGGCCCGTGCGGTACTCGATTATGCCCGCCCGGACAGCAAGCCGCGGGCGGCGCAACTCGCCCGCTTGATCCGTTGGCAGGCGCCGGACTGGGCGCCGCATTTCACGGCCGTGGAAGCCATGCTGGAGCGGGTGGTGCGCCCGGTTTTCCAACCTGCCGGGCTGCCCGGCGGCTTGTTGCCCGGCCCGGCACCGCTGCCGGTCGCCGCGCTCGGTGCAGGCACGCCGGCTGAATGAGCAGGCCACGCCCGCGTCCGCCCGGAGTCGTGCCCTTGGCGATCGTCGGGGCCGCCTGCCGGCTGCCCGGCGCGCCGGACCTCGCCGCCTATTGGCGGCTGCTGGCCGAAGGCCGCGATGCCGTTGCGACCCTGCCCGCGGACCGGTTCGACCAGGCGCAATACCTGCATCCACGCAGCGGTGAGCCCGGCAAGACCTATACTTTCGCCGCTGGCACGCTCGGCGACGTCGCGGGCTTCGAGCCTACGGCCTTCGGCATCTCGCCGCGTGAAGCCGCCGAGATGGACCCGCAGCAGCGCCTCGTCCTCGAACTCGCCGCCGAGGCGATGGAGGATGCCGGCATCCTGCCCACGAGCCTCGCTGGCAGCGACACCGGCGTCTTTATCGGCGCCTCGCTCACCGATTACGTCGATCTGCGCTATGGCGATCTTGCCTCGGGTGATCGCTACTTCATGACCGGGGGCGCGCTCTCGATCATCGCCAATCGCCTGGGCAATGTCTTCGACCTGCGGGGGCCGGCGCAGACCATCGATACCGCCTGTTCGTCCTCGCTCGTCGCGCTGCATTGGGCGGCCTCGGCGCTTGCCGCCGGCCGTATCCCGGCCGCCCTGGTGGGCGGCGTGAACATGCTGCTCTCGCCGTTCCCGTTCCTCGGCTTCGCCAGGGCCGGCATGCTCTCCCCCACCGGCCGCTGCTACGCCTTCGACGCCCGCGCGGACGGCTATGTCCGCGCCGAAGGCGGCGGCGTCATCCTGCTGAAGCGCCTCGCCGATGCCGAAGCCGCTGGCGATCCGATTCGCGGCATTATCCTGGCCACCGGCAGCAATGCCGCTGGGCGCACCATGGGACTGTCGCTCCCGAGCAGCAGCGCGCAGCAGGCGCTGATCGAACAGGTGATGCGCGAGGCCGGCGCGACGCCGGCGGACTTCTGCTTCTTTGAGGCCCATGGCACCGGCACCGCGATCGGCGACCCGCTGGAAGCCAGCGCGATCGGCAATGCCATCGGGCGCCATCGCGCCGAGCAGCCGCTGGCCATCGGCTCAGCCAAGGCGAATATCGGCCATACCGAGCCGGCCTCGGGCATGGCCGGGCTCCTGAAGGCAATGCTGGTGCTCGAACACCAGGCAGTGCCGGGCAATCCACAGTTCGCCACGCCCAATCCGAATATCGATTTCGCTGGCCTTGGCCTGACGGTGCCCACCCGGCTGACGCCCCTCACCCCGCAGGGCCGCAGCCTTGCTGGCATCAATAGCTTCGGCTTCGGCGGCACCAATGCCTGCGCCGTGCTGGCCCCAGCGCCGCCGCGCCGGTCCCGGCGGGTGGCAGAGCGTGGGCCGTTGCCGCCCCTGCTGCTCTCCGCCCGCAGCGCCGACGGGCTGCGCGCCTTGGCGGAGGCCTGGGCGCCTCACCTTGCCGCCACCCCGCGCGCCGCCCTGCCGGCGCTGCTCCGCGGCGCCGCCCGCCATCGCCAGCCCCTGCCCTTTCGGCTCGCGCTGCGCGCCGCCGATGGCCCGGCCCTCGCCGCCGTACTGCCCGAGGCCGCCGCCGCGCCCACCGCCGCGATCCCGCCTGGCGAAGGGGTGGGCTTCGTCTTCGCCGGCAATGGCGCCCCCTGGCCGGGCATGGCGCAGCCCCTCGCCCAGGCGAACCCCGCCTTCGCTGCCGCGCTCGCCGAGGCCGATGCGGCGCTCACCCCACTGCTCGGCTGGTCGCCGGCAGCCCTCCTCAGCGCCGGTGTCAGCGCCGAACAGCTCGCCGCCACCGAACAGGCCCAGCCGTTACTCTTTGCCGTGCAGCACGCCATCGTTGGCGCACTCGCGGCGGAAGGCATCCGTCCCGCCTTCACCATCGGCCACTCAGTCGGTGAAATCGCGGCCGCGCTCGCCGCCGGGCTGCTGCCGATGCCGGAGGCAGCCCGGTTGATCGTCGCGCGCAGCCGGCGACAGGCGGAAACCCGGGGCATCGGCCGCATGGCAGCCCTGGGCTGCGGTGAGGCCGAGGCGATGGAGGCCTTGGCCGAGGCCGGCCCGGGCCTGGAGATCGCCGCGATCAACGCGCCGGACGCCTTGACCATCGCCGGTCCGGCGCCTGCGCTCGAACGGCTGGCGACGATCGCGGCCGAGCGACGCTGGAGCTTCGTGCCCCTCGACCTCGATTACGCCTTCCACTCGGCGGCCATGGACCCCTTGCAGGACGGGCTGCTCGGCGATCTCGCCGGCCTTGCACCCACGGCATCGCGGGTGCCGATGTTCTCGACGGTGACCGGCGAAGCGCTCGATCCAGCCACCGCCGGCCCGGCCTATTGGTGGCGCAACCTGCGAGAGCCGGTGCGCTTCGCCGCCGGTCTCAGCGCCGCCGCGAAACGGCAACCTCGCCTGCTGATCGAAATCGGTCCGCACCCGGTGCTGCAATCCTATCTCCGCGCCGGCCTCCGCGCCGCGGCGGCCGAGGCAGCGATCCTGCCGAGCCTGAGCCGGCGCGATCCGCCAGGCGATCCCTTCCCCGCGCTCGCCGACCGCGCCTGGACGCTTGGTGCCGATCCGCGTGAGGGGCCGGCTTTCGCCGGCGCGGCGCGCCGCGGCGGCCTGCCGACCACCCCTTTCATTCGCACCCGGCATTGGTTCGCCCGGACCGTGGAGGCGACGCCCATCGCCAATCGGCGGGTCGAGCATCGCCTGCTCGGCACCCGCCAGGACCTTGAGCCAGGCCGTTGGACCCAGCACCTGGACGTGCAACAGGAGCCCTGGCTCGCCGATCATGCGCTCGGTGGCCAGCCAGTGTTGCCGGCCGCGGCCATGCTGGAAATGGCGCTGGCCGCCGGCGCCGCGCGGCATCCGGATGCCGCGGCGCTCGAGTTGCGCGAGATGGCGCTGCTGGCCCTGCTGCCGCTGGCGGCCGACCGGCCGCGCGAGATTGCCTGCACGCTGGATGCCGATGGCGGCTTTACCCTGCGCAGCCGGCCGCGCCTGTCCGACGAACCATGGACGCTGCACGCGACCGGTCGGGTCGGCCCGCTGGCGGCATTTCCGCCGGTGCCGGATGAGCCACCGCTCACCGTCGGGCGCATGACCGGTGAGGCCATCCGCCATCTCGCTGCCCGCGCCGGGCTCCAATACGGCCCCGCCTTCGCGGCGGTCACCGACGCCGTCATCGATCAGACCACCGGCCGCGCGCTGGTCACGCTCGCCGGTCCGGAAACGGCGCCACCCGATGCCGATTTCCTGCTGCATCCCAGCCGCTTCGACGGTGCCCTGCAGGGCCTGATCGGCCTGCTCACGGAACCGGCGCTGGAGGCGGGCCAAGGGCTCGTGCCGGTGCGGGTGGCTCGCCTGGTCCTGCGGCATCAGGCGGGACCGCTCGTCCAGGCAACGCTGCGGGTGACCGCGCGGGGCGAGCGCAGCGCCGCCGCTGATCTGGTGCTGCGCGATGCCGACGGCGCCCCCATCGGCTTCGCCCAGGGTTGCGGTTTCCAGCGCATTCGCTTGCCTGGCAGCCATGATCCGGCGGAAGCCGCCTTCCGGATCGATCTCATCCCCGCCGAGCCGCTGCCGGGCGGCGACGGCGCGGCGCACCCGGCGCTCGGCCCAGCGCTGGCCGCTGCCGCCAAGCAGGATGCGGCGCTCGATCTCGGCGATGTCGCGCTGCTGTTGGAAGGGGTCTGTGCCGCCGCCGCGCACCAGGCGCTGGCCGGCCAGGAAGCGGCCGGCCCGTACGCCCGGGCGCTGCTCGCGGAACTGGCCAATGGCGGCTTGGCGGAAGCCGGCCCTGGCGGGCTGCGCACGGTGCCCGCGCCCGACCTGCCGCCACCGGTCGAGATCTGGCGCCAGGTGCTGCTGGAGCAGCCGGCCTTGGCGCAGGAGCTCGCCTGGCTCGCCCTTGCCGAGGAACGCCTGCCGGCAGCGCTGGCCGGCAGCCTGGCCGAGGCGGTGGTCCCCGACGGTCCGCCCGCCCAAGGCGCCGGCCATGGCCGGCTGGCGGAGGTATTGGCCAGCGCGGCCAGCCGAATCGCCGCGGCCTGGCCGGTCGGCCGGCCGCTGCGGGTGCTGGAGGTGGGCGCCGGACCCGGCCCGCTGACCGCGCGTCTGGTCGCCGCCCTCGCCGGGCCGGGCCGGCACGTTCTGTATCGCGCCGCCGCCCTGCCCGGCAGGCCGCTGCCGGCCCCGCCCCCGGCCATGCCCGGGGTCGTATTCGAAAGCATCCTGTGGGACCCGCTCGGCACCGAACCGGTGCCCGCCACCGCCGATCTCATCATCGGCCTAGGCGCCACGGCCCGGCTGCGGGCCGGCACGGCGCTGCCGGCGGCGCTGCTCCCGGCCAGCGCGCCGGGTGCGGCCCTGCTGCTCGCCGAACCTGCGCCTGGGCAGCTCTGGGACTTCTGCTGCGGCCAAGACCCCGGCTGGTGGAGCGGCCCCGGCGGCGCCTCGCCGCTCGCCGGAGCGGAAGGCTGGCAGGCCGCACTTGCCGCCGCCGATTGGGGCGAAGCGACGGCGCTGCCGCTCCGCGCCGCGCCCTGGCCCGCATTGATGATCGCCGGCCGTGCGCCGGCCACCGCCGCCGTCCTGCCGGCGCCCAAGCTGCGCCGGGTTTTGCTGTTGGCGGATCCCGGCATGGCGCCCTTGCGTGCTGCCCTCGCCATTGCCCTGCAAGCCCGCGGCGCGACCGTGACGCCCGCCGACCTGCTGACGGAGGCATCGCGCCTTGCACCACGGCAGCTGGAGGGGCAACTCGTCGTCGCCCTGGCGGCGGGGGGCAGTACGCCAGATGCGCTGGCCGCGACACTCGCCGCCTTGGCCGCGCTCGCCGCCGCGGCCGAGGGCAGCGCTGCCGGCTTCCGCCTGGTCACCCAGGGTGGCCAGCAACCGCCCGAAAGCCGGCTCCAGGACCCGGCCGGGGCGGCCTGCTTCGCCCTCGGCCGGGTGCTGGCGAACGAACATCCGGCGCTGAAGCCCCGCCGCATCGATCTCTGCCCCAGCCTCACGCCCGATGCCGCAGCCCGCCGCCTCGCGCTCTCCCTGCTGGCCGAGGCAAGCCCGGAGGCTGAAATCACCCTGACCGCGGAGGCCTCGCTGGTGCCACGGCTGCGGCCAGGCTTGCCGGCACCGCCCCTGCCGCCTGGCCGGCTTGGCCTGGCCATCCGCCGACCCGGCCAACTCGATACGCTGCATTGGGCGCCGATTACCCTGCCCACCCCTGGCCCCGGTGAGGTATTGCTGCGGATCGAAGCGGCTGGCCTCAACTTCCGCGATGTGATGTGGGCGCAGGGGCTGCTGCCCGAAGAGGTGCTGCAAGCCGGCTTCGCCGGGCCGGGCCTCGGCATGGAATGCGCCGGCATTGTTGAGGCGATCGGCGCTGGGGTCGCGCTGCGACCGGGCGATCGGGTCTTCGGCGTGGCGCCGCGCGCGCTGGCGACGCACGCGGTGACGCGGGCGGAGGCCTTGGCACTGCGGCCGGACGGGCTCGATCCGCTCGCCGCCGCATCCGTCCCGGTCGCCTTCCTGACCGCCGTCCATGCGCTGGAGGAGCTGGCGCGGCTGGAAGCCGGAGAGCGTGTGCTCGTGCATGGCGGCGCCGGCGCGGTCGGGCTGGCGGCCTTGCAAGTGGCACTCGCCCGTGGGGCCCGGGTCGCTGCCACGGCCGGAACGCCAGCGAAACGCGCCTTCCTCCGCGCCGCCGGCGCCGAGATCGTGCTCGACAGCCGCGATCCTGGCTTCCCCGACCATCTTATGGCCGCCTGGGGCCGGCCCGGAGAGCCGGGGGCGGTCGATGTCGTTCTGAACTCGCTGGCTGGCGAAGCGATGGAGCGATCGCTCGACCTGCTCCGCCCGTTCGGCCGCTTCCTCGAACTCGGCAAGCGGGACTTCGTCGAGAACCGTCGCGTCGCGCTGCGCCCCTTGCGGCGGAACGCCACCTTCTTCGCCGTCGATGTCGATGAACTGCCGCGCGCCAAGCCGGCGGCGGCGGCGCGGCTGTTGGCCGGCATCGCCAACCGGCTCGCCGCCGGCATCTTCCGCCCGCTGCCAACCGCCGAATATGCCGCCACCAGCGCCGAGGCCGCGTTCCGCACGCTGCAAGCCTCCGGGCATATCGGCAAACTGGTGCTGCGCCCGCCCCTGCTGCGGGAGGGCCAGGCGCCAGCACCGGCGCTGTCCCGGGCGGGACGCGGGACGGTGCTGGTGGTCGGCGGTGTCCAGGGCTTCGGCCTCGCCACCGCCCGCTGGCTGGCCGAGCGCGGTGCGCAGCGCCTGGTGCTGCTCTCCCGCCGCGGCATGGCGACGCCGGGCGCCGACGCGGCGGTCCGCGATCTCGCCGCGCGCGGTGCGACCGCCACGGTCATCGCCTGTGACGCCGCCGATCCGCAGGCCTTGGCCGAAGCGCTGCAGACCCTCCGCGCCAGCCTGCCGCCGATACGCGGCGTGGTGCAGGCCGCCGCCGTCGCCGCCGATGGCGCGGCCGCGACGCTGGAGCCGGCGCGCATTGCCGCGGTGCTCGCCGCCAAGCTGCGCGTGGCCGAAAACCTCGATCGCCTTACCGCTGAGGACCCGCTCGCGCTGTTCCTGCTGTTCGGCTCAGCGACGGTCACGGTCGGCAATCCCGGCCAGGCCGCGTATGTCGCGGCGAATGCCGCGCTCGATGCGCTGGCGCGGCGAAGGCGGGCCGAGGGCAAGCCGGCAACCTGCATCGCCTGGGGCCCGATCGCCGATGCCGGCATGTTGGCAGCGGCCGCGCAGACCGCCGAGGTGCTGCGCCGGCGCCTCGGCGCCGCACCAATGCCGGCCGAGCAAGCGCTGGCGGCGCTGCCGGCGCTGATCGACAGCGGGCTCGCCAATGCCGGCCTCGCCCGCGTCGCCTGGGGCGAGGCGCGGGCCGCCCTCGCGGTTCTGGCAGAGCCGGCCTTCGCCGCGGTGCGGGAAGCGGGCGGCATCGAGGAAGGGGACCTGCGGGCGCGGCTGATCGCCCTGCCCCCGGCCGAGGCATTGGCCTTGCTGAAGGAGACCCTGGCCGGCGAGCTCGGCCGCATCCTGCGGCTGCCGGGCGGCGCGGTGCCACTCGATGCACCGCTGGCCGGTCTCGGCCTCGATAGCCTGGGCGGCATGGAATTGCGGGTCGGGCTGGAACAGCGGCTCGGCATGCCGGTGCCGCTGACCTCGGTCTCCGAGACGCTGACCGTCGATGTGCTGGCGCAGAAGCTTGCGCAGCAACTCCACATGACGGGCGAGGCCGCGGCGATCCCGGCTGATGCACTGGCGCTCGCCGCGGCGCATGAGCCGGAAGGGCCGGCCAGCAAGGTCGAGGAGGCAGCGTGAGCACGGGATTTGGTCTTTCTGCAACGGCCCGCGCGTCCCTTCTGCTGCGCCTCTCGCGGCGGCGGGAAGATACCGAAGCGTCGACCGGGCCAGTCAGCCCGGGCCGCGACCTCAGCACGCTACCCGGGCTCCGCGACATCGAGCTGGTCCGCGATGCCGGCCAGGCGCTCGGCCTCGAAAACCCGTTCTTCCGCCCGCATGAAGGCGTGGCCGGCGCGCACAGTACGATCGCGGGGCGGGATTTCCTGAATTTCTCCTCCTATAACTATCTCGGCCTGAACGGCGATCCGCGCGTGCAAGCGGCGGCCAAGGCGGCGATCGACCGCTACGGCATCTCCGCCTCCGCCTCCCGCCTCGCCTCTGGTGAGCGGCCGGTGCACGCGGCGCTGGAAGCAGCGCTGGCGGCGCATCACGGCAGCGAAGGGTGCCTCTGCTTCGTCAGCGGCCATGCGACCAACGTGACGGTGATCGGCCACCTGCTCGGCGCCCGCGACCTGATCCTGCACGATCAGCTGATCCACAACAGCGTCGCCGAGGGCGCCCGCCTGTCTGGCGCCCGGCGCATCGCCTTCGCCCATAACGACTGGGCGGCGGCGGAACGCGAACTTGCCAGCCAGCGGGCCCGGCACAACCGCGCCCTGATCGTCATCGAGGGGCACTACTCGATGGATGGCGACCATCCCGAGCTGGGCCGCTTCATCGACCTCGCCCGCCGGTTCGATGCGCTGCTGATGGTCGATGAAGCGCATTCGCTCGGCGTGCTGGGTGCGACCGGGCGGGGCGTTGCCGAACAATGCGGTGTCGATCCGGCCGGCGTCGATATCTGGATGGGCACGCTCTCCAAAACTCTCTCGGCCTGCGGTGGCTACATCGCCGCCTCGCGCCGCCTGATCGACGTGCTGCGTCATGCCGCCCCCGGCTTCGTGTATTCCGTGGGCCTCGCCCCACCGCTCGCCGCCGCTGCCCTGGAATCGCTGGCCATCCTTGATGCCGAGCCGTGGCGCGTCGCGCAGTTGCAGGCCAATGCCGCGCTGTTCCGCCGGCTCGCGCGCGCCGCCGGCTTCGATACCGGCGCCTCCGCCGGGCTTGGCATCGTGCCGATCATCCTGGGCTCCTCCGTGCTGACCGCGCGCATGGCCGCCGCGGCCTTCGAGGCGGGGGTGAACGTGCAGCCGATCCTCTTTCCCGTGGTGCCGGAGCGCGCGGCCCGGCTGCGCTTTTTCCTCTCCGCCGAGCACACCGAGCCCGAGATCGAGCGCACCGTCGCCACGCTCTCGGCCGCCCGCGACCGGCTGGCGCAGAAGGCCGGGTGAGCCTGCCGCGCCTCGTGCTGCTGAGCATCGACAGCCCGCTCTCGACCCCGGCGGTGCTGCGTTTCCTCGACAGCCACGGGGCGCAGATTGCCCTGCTGGCCCTGTGCCGGCCGGCGGGGCCACGGGCGGCCTGGCGGGCGCTCCGTCGCTCCGGCCCCAGGCTGCTGCCCTATCTGGCGGCGAATTACGGCGGGCCGGTGCTGCGACCCTCCCGCCTTGCCGCAGCGGCGCGGGCGCGCGGCATTCCGGTGCGCCGCCTCAGCGATGCCAATGGCCCGGTGGCGCAGGCGGCCATCCGGGCGGCCGCACCAGACCTGCTGCTCACCTTCCATTGCGACCAGATCCTGCAGGCGGCAACGCTGGCCCTGGCGCCGCAGGGCGGGATCAATGTCCACCCGGCGCTGCTGCCCGCCCATCGCGGGCCGGTGCCGACCATCTGGACCCTGGCCGAGCCCGCGCCGCGCTGGGGGGTGACGGTGCATCGCCTGGCGACGCGGATCGATGCCGGGGCGATCCTGGCCCAGGCCGCGCTGCCCCTGCCGCCCGGCATCAGCGCCACCGGCGCGGCGCGGGCGCTGCACCTGGCGGCCCTGCCGCTGCTGGCCCAGGCCCTGGCGGCCATCGCCGCCGGCGCGCCGGACCCACCGCCCCCCGCCGCGCTGCCGTATGAGACCTTTCCGCCCGCCCGGCTATTGCGGGAGCTCTCCCGTACCGGCCGCAGACTTGTGACCCTCACTGACCTGGCGACAAGCCCGACAGCGGATTGACCGCGCGCCGGCGGGCGGCAAATCTGCGCGGCCGCGGGCCCTGTCGCCGCGCTGAAACAGAAAGTTCGCTCTTGCCGGCGGCGCAGCCTCGTCGGTTCCTGTTCCTCCAGGGGCCGATCTCTCCCTTTTTTGCGCAGTTGGCGGCGGCCTTGCGCGGGCTTGGCCATACCGCCTGGCGGATCAATTTCTGCCTGGGCGACCGGCTGTTCTGGCAGGGCCCGGGCGCGGTCGATTTCACCGGCCCAATGGGCGAATGGCCCGGCTATCTGGACGCCTTCCTGGCGCGCGAAGCGATCACCGACCTGGTCCTGCTGGGTGAGCAACGGCCCTATCACCGGCTGGCCATCGCCGCCGCCAAGGCCCGCGGGGTGGCGGTGACGGTCACCGATTACGGCTATCTGCGGCCCGACTGGATCGTGCTGGAGCAGGACGGGATGGGGCCGGAGAGCCGCTTTCCGCGCGACCCGGCAACAATCCTGGCGCTGGCCGCCACCTGCCCGGAGCCGGATTTCGCGCCCCGCTACGCGACCAATTTCGCCAAGCAGGCCCGCTGGGACGTGCTGTTCCACATGGCGTCCGACCTGCCCCGGCCCTTCCGCCATTATGAGAGTTTCCTGCTGCACGCGCCGCTGCCGGCCTATCTCGGCACCGCGATCCGGCTGCTGGCGCGGGGCCGGGAAAGCCGGGCGGCGGCGGCGCGGGTGGCGACGATCCAGCCCGGCAGCCCCTGCTGGCTGTTCGCCATGCAGATGGAGACCGATTACTCGCTGCGCGCCTATTCCGATTTCACCGACAATGACAGCGCCCTCGACCTCACCATCGCCAGCTTCGCCCGCCATGCCGGGCCGGGCGCGCAGTTGCTGGTCAAGGTGCATCCGCTGGATCCCGGGCTGAAGCGCTGGCGGCAGCGGGTGATGGCGATCGCCGCCCGGCACGGCGCCTATGGCCGGGTGCATCTGCTGGACGGCGCGCTGGATGCCGACCCGGCGATCCTCGCCAGCCGGGGCGTCATCACCATCAACAGCACCCTCGGCTTCCGGGCGATCCAACTGGGCCGCGCGGTCAAGCCGCTGGGGCGGGCGCTGTTCGATATTCCCGGCCTCACCTGGCAGGGGCCGCTGGATGGCTTCTGGCAGCAGGCGACGCCGCCCGACCCGGCGCTGGCCACGGCCTTCCTGCGCGCCATCGCCGGCTGCCTGCATGTCCGCGGCCGCTTCTATGACGGGCCGGGGCTGGCCGCGGCGGTGCGCGGGGCGGCGCTGCGGCTGGATCGCGGGCTGGTGAACCAACCGCTGGCGGAGGTGCTGGTCTGAGCGCGGCGGCCTAAGGCGGTGATCCCTGCGGCACGCGGCTGCATCCCCCACCCCGCGCCCGCGCAAGCGGCACGGCCAAGGCCACGCCGCCGTCGCGGCCAACGCCGCGCAGCGCCAGGAAACGGCCAACGCCGCGCAGCGCCAGGAAACGGCCAACGCCGCGCAGCGCCAGGAAACGGCGAGCGCCGCGCAGCGCCAGGAAACCGGCGGTTGCCGCCCGGCGCTTGCGGGCCCGACACAGCCAATACCCCCGGCCTGCGGCCAGGCCGCGCGCCGCGCGCCCACGGCCGGCGATCCGCCCCGGCCCGCCCTCACGCCGGCTCCAGCACCCGTTGGATGCGGCGGCGGACCAGCAGCCGGCCGAGGGCGGCCAGGGAGCGTTCCAATTCCCGTTGTCGGGCC
>Ga0114959_10000545_pt1 | contig 35649 bp, 31 predicted proteins | sample C_130625_EF_Meta_FD_87317 | JGI IMG/M metagenome (GOLD analysis project Ga0114959, IMG submission 87317) | Freshwater microbial communities from Lake Croche, Canada to study carbon cycling - C_130625_EF_MetaG | ecosystem: Environmental > Aquatic > Freshwater > Lake | place: Lake Croche, Canada... | reverse complement strand
GCCGCCTGGGCCCATGCCGCGCTCTTTACGCATCTGCTCTCGATTCTTCTTGTACTGCGCCTGCTGATCTTTGGTAAGGATGGAATTGAGATCCTTGTTGTAGGCATCCATGATCGGCTTCATCTTCTCGCGCATACCTTCGCGCTCGCCTTTGCTGGCTTCGAAGGTCTTCTTCATGGAATCGTCTCGCTTCTTCTTGGCAGCGGTCAGCTTCTTGGTCTGATCGGGAGTCAGCTTAATGCCAGCAAAAAGCTTCTTCTCCATTTCGGCTCTGCGGGAGGCCCAACCAGGACCACCAGGTCCGCCGGGACCACCGGGTCCGCGACCCATTCCACCAGGAGGGCCACCGGGGCCAGCGCCAGGGCCGCCAGGACCTTGAGCAACCGAGGCGACGCTAAGACCAAATACCGCAACGGCGGCAACGGCTAGAGTAAGAATCTTTTTCATGATTTGGACTCCCGAGTAATTCGGTGACACGGGATTGAACGCTCAGACTGACATTAAAGTTCAGTAGCGGTGGATTTCTGCACCAGTTCCTGAATGCTTTCTACGGAACTGCCCATAAATTCCTTGGGAATCCCATCAAAGACAATTTTCCCGCGGTGCAAAAACAGCACTCGATCGGCTGTCCGAACCATGCTCGTTACATCGTGACTCACGACCACGCTGGTCATCCCCGTCGTCGTCACCAAATCCCTTATCAGTTGATCGATCGTGAAAGTCGTGATCGGATCCAGCCCGGTCGTGGGCTCGTCATAGAGCATGACCGTTGGCTTTAGGGCGATAGCCCGGGCAATTCCCGCCCGCTTACGCATTCCACCCGACAGTTCCGAAGGGAGTAACTGCCCAACTCGGCCTTCTAACCCGACCCGATCCAGACACTCGGCCGCCCACTTTTTCGCGGCTGATCGATCAAGGTCCGATCGTCGCCGAAGACCAAACAAAACGTTTTCTTCTACCGTGAGGTAATCGAAGAGAGCGGCCGATTGAAAAACCATCCCCATCCGCTGCCGAGCCTCTACCGGAGACTTACGCACGTCCACCGCATCGACCTGCACCTGCCCTTCCGTCGCGGTGATCAGGCCCGAAAGGCACTTCAAAAAGGTGGTTTTCCCGCCGCCACTGCTACCTAAAACATAGCAAACCTGTCCCGCCGGAATCTCCACGTTGAGGTCATCCAGCACGCGGTGACTGTCAAAGGAATGCGATAACCCCGTCACCGTGATGGCGCTCATGTGCCCTGCCGCTTGGCCGAAGTGGGGCTCATCTTGAAGCGGGAATGAAATGCCCGACTAAAGTGCGCCAGACCGCTGAATCCCACCGCCTTCGCCGCATCACTGACCGTGAGTCCGCCTTCGTTCAGTAACTGCTTAGCTTTTTCGAGCCGCAAGTTCACCAGGTAGCGATGGAACGGCTGACCGGTGGACTGACGGAAAAGAAACCGAAAATGCGATGTACTAAGCCCCACCAACCCCGCGATATCGATGTCGCTAAGCTCTCGGGCATAGTTGCGGTCCACGTAAGAAAGCGCCTTGTCCATCAAGTACGCACTCGGACCATCGGCCGTAGGTATGAGATTGTCCGCAACCGCTTCCACCTTTGCCACTACCAAATCCGCCAATTCGCGACTCGACTCGGTGGCATCCACCTGGCGAGAGATCATCAGCATCCAACGGTGCATTTCTCGTCCACCGCCCATCTCCAAAGCCGTCGCCGCCACCACGGCGGCAAAGGTCAGCGCTTGCCCTTTCGCGTCGTCTAAATCGTCGGCGGTGGAGAGCGTTTGCGAAAGCTGCCTCAGTGCCTTGCTGAATTTGACCCGATCCCCAAGACGCAAAGCCGGACTCACATCCGCCAGTGCCACGCCTCCGCTATCGCGATGAAACGGACACGCATGCGCCGGAGTGCACTCTAGCAAGGCATCGAAAATTACGAAAGATGCAGGCGTGCCTAAGTCCTTAAACCGGATCCAATCCACGGGAAGTCCGTCGGGAATATCGACCGACAGCAAATCAATCCGTTGCATTTCTCCGTCGATCTCCATGCGACCGACAGTTTCGCAACTCGTACCATCCCCCACCGTTCCGGGCGATCGAGTGAGGAGTCGCGCATCCTGGTAGTTGCGGCCGTTCACCAAATCCACGCGATGAAGAATTTCGGAATCGCTGCCGAAGTGGATGCTCGCGCCCATTGTGCCCGGCGCTTCGTGAGAAGCGTGCGCATACATGGCAAAGATTCCCAAGAAGTGAACGCGACGGAGCCCCGACCGACCGGCTAGCTCAAGCGAAAGCGGATACGCCCGGGCTGGGTGTCCACGCACCGGTCCGCCGTTGCTCCTCCACGCCGGCAATCCGGAAAAAGGCAACTTCGCATCCGCCGAAAACACCGGCCCGGTTTCGGGCCGATGCCATTCGGCGGGAAGGATTTCGGTTCCCCGATCGCGAACCATACCTTACTAACCTACAATCCTATTGAAGCGTAACGGTCGTGTGCGGCAAGTGACCGAACAGCGATTCCCGCAGGCCCTTCACCCGGGGGTTAATCAGTTCGGCATCACGTTGGAAGTAGATGGGAACAAACGGGGCATCTTGGAGAACAATATCCTCGGCCTGACCGTACAACTTCAATCGAGTGGCTTCGTCCGACGCCGTATCCGCCTGACGGCAAAGGGCATCGTACTGAGCGTTCACATAATTGACTTTATTTTCCGGCCCGTAGCTGGCGAGCAGGGTGCTCAGGAAGTTTTCTGCATCCAAGTAGTCCGCGCCCCATCGCATATGGAAGAAGGGCATTTCCTTTCGGTTGTTCTTCTCCAGATAGGCACGCCACTCCATAGTGCGCAGCGAGACATCCATATTCAGGTTCTTCTTCAAGTCGCTGGCAATTCGCGATGCCACCAGCTGAATGTCGGGTCGAGCCTCGCGGAAAGTCAGCTCAAACTTCGGCAGTCCTTTGCCGCCTGGGTAGCCCGCTTTGGCTAGCAAATCGCGCGCCTTAGCCGGATCAAATTTTAGGAGATTCGTAGACTCTCGATACCCAAACACACCCTTCGGGACAATACCGGTGGCGCGAATGACGTTGTTATCCAGCGTGGTCATTACGATGTCATCGACGTCAATTGCCATGGCAACGGCCTGCCGCACTTCCCGCTTTTTGAACGGTTCGTAGATCGCGCAGTTCATGCCGAGGTACCAAATCACCGGGCGATCGAAGAACTGCAGTTGCGGCTTCAGTTTCGGATCGGCGTTTACGGCCGGTAGATCCTGCCGCTCCAGCGGCACCAGATCCACTTGACCCTGCTTAAACATGTTTAAGCGGGTGTTGGCATCCTTCACAATCGGTCGCTCGATTCCATCAATCTTCGGAGCGCCGCCAAAGTAGTCGGCATTCGACTTCAGCTTTAGAATCTGGTCCGGCACATATTCCGTGAAAATATACGGGCCTGTTCCGACCATCTCGTCCACCGTCGCCATTTCCTTCAGCGGATCTTTCATCTTGGTGAGGTCGTATACAAAAGCAGCCGGGTAGGTGAGCTTGCCCAAGAAGTAGGGCCGAGGCTTATCGATCTTAATCTCAACCGTGGAGTCGTCGATCGCCTTATAACCGGTGACTTCGCTTGCCTTCTTGTTGAGTCGCTCGGTCACGCCTACGATATCGGTGAGGTACGTCGCCGCCGTCGGACTGCCGAAGTCGGGGTTACAGGCTCGCTCAAAGCAATCTTTAAAGTCCTTCGCGGTCACTGGGCGGCCGCTGCTGAACTTGATTCCCTTTCGCAGCTTAAACGTGTAAGTGGTGCCATCGGGAGAAACTTCGATGGATTCCGCCAACCTTGGCTCCGGCTTATTATCGGTGCTCCAACCTACCAAGCCCTCGAACACCTGTTGGACGGCATCAATCGTATCGCCATCCTGAACCTTTGCCGGGTCCAGGGTGGTGGGGGCGGTCACGATCGGATAGCGGAACACGGTTCCTTTGGCTTCTTGGCCCTTTTCGCTAAAATTACCCTTCGAGCATCCGGTAACTAGCCCACCCATTGCGGCGGCTACGAATAATGCCGATGCCAAGCTCCACTTCATGACCCCGTATTTTACTTTGCTAACGATGCATTAAGGTCCTGCTTTAGTGCTTCCACCAACGAATCGAAGGCGGGAAGCCGGGTTTCTGCCACCCGGCGCCACCACGGGGCCAGGAGAACCTGCGTGAGTTCGGCCTGTTTCAATCTAGCCGGCGGCGCGGCAATTTCTAAGATGCGCCGCAAACCAAACAAAACCTCGGTCGGAAGAATATACGCATCATCTGCCGTTGATGGCGAAACCACCAACCCTCCCGCCGAAGGTGAGAACCACGGGTCCACCGCGGAAGGCGCTTTTCCCGTTTCGACGCAGACGGAAAGCTCCGGCAGAAAGCCACCGTTCGCCAACTGGTGGAGTTGGCCCCAGATAGCCGGTGCCAGCGGTTGGACGGCTTCATCTATTCCCGCTATCGTCGCTTCTAGTAAAGAAAACGCTTCCGGGTCGGGCTGTTCGTATGGCAGGATGGCGGCAAAAAGCTCGGCCGTACCTAACGCCACCGTCAACCGCATGTAATCCGTACGCAGGTTTCGGTAGGCACTCTCGGGAATTGCTTGCGTCAAGAACCGGTTTCGCTTCCCTTCCGCCATGCTGAATCGCGCGACCGATAGAGGCTCGGTCAATGCGCTCAGCCGACCGGCCGCTTTTCGCGCCCCCTTAGCCACCACGTCAAATTTCCCTCGCTCTAACGAAAAAAGGGCGAGTCGACGATCCGACTCACCCTGGTCCGTCCGCTTGAGAACAATCGCGCGAACCGTACCTTCCATAGCTTAGTGACGATTAAGAATGATGTTGTTAAACCACTCAATCCAGATGAAGTACATCCGGTCAATCAAAAGCGTAAACCGCATCAAAACGGTGCTGCCAAAGATCGCTCCGAAACCAATCATCAGTAGGTACCGCCCCAAACTAGACGCCGACTTCACCGCTTTCGACTTCGCGTCGAAGCTGAACAGGAAGTAGGAAAGGACACAAACCACCGTCACCAAGAACAAGAAGTTCGTAATGGCTTGACTCAGATAAACCTGGCTCTTTGCCGCTGCCAAGGCGTCGGGAGCGAGCTGTAGTTTGTCGTAGTTAGGAACCGTCAGCGAAGACAACGTGGTCGGCCAGATTGGCTGAGCGGTACCGGCGATCTGCTTGCCGTAGGTGTTGTACCAAATCTGGATCTGCTGCCCCGACCATAAACCGAGAATAATCCCGATCGGAATCCGGCTCATCCAGTTGTGCTTTTTGCTAAACACCATGTAGCCCATGAGGCCCAATGGCAGGAGCAAAATGTACGCCCAGTTGCCGTTGCCGATCGGATCACCGGCCTTTTCGGGCGGTACACCAACCATGATGTCCCACCAGGGGCCCTTCAGGGTTTCCACCCAGATAGTCACCAGAGTCCAACCGGCGGCGAGACCCAGGAACAGGTGCTCGAAGAACCGATAGAACTTGTTCTCACGGTACAGCACACTGTAGAGTCCCACCGTAGCCAAGACACCACAGGTGACCTTAATCCCGTCGTAAGTAAAGAGCGGGTGCATTATTTTCGACCTCCGGCTCGGCTAAGAAACATACCAACGTTTCCGATGATGACCGCCAGAATCAGCAGCCCAACGGCGAAGTGTAAGGTGGGATAGTACGCCCGGCCTTGGCCATCGTTTTTCTCTCCCGGGAAGCCGGGAATCGGACCGTACTTCGAGCTCTTAACCACCACATTGCCCGACTTATCGGGAGTATTCACGCCGTCTTCCATCAGCCCTTCAAGGTCGTACAGTCCCTTGAGTCCCGAGGCAAAACCAACGATCTGCTGGCTCTGATAGAAGTTGCCGGTCTCCGGCCCCATAACGCCCGTGACCGCGAAAGCAATCGGAACCTTGCCGCTGAGTCGCTCGACAGTGATGTTAGAAGTCTTGCTTCCCGTAACCACGATCAGCAAGGGGAAATCGCTTACTTTCTCGCGTCCCTTGAGGATCGGCGATTCGTAAACATCGGTCAATCCGCGCCCTGGGGCAAAGTCCTTCTTACCGTTGAAGCTCGCCCGCACGCTGGTTCCCATTCCGTTAACGGTCGCTTCCCCGTTCGGGAAGAATCCCACGCTCACGAAGTTCTCCCATCGCTTGTACTCGGGCTTGCCCGTCGCCATGCGTTCCTGATTCAGCTTGGCGATTGCGTCTTGCGCCACGCGGGGAGCCTGAGCATCACCGGTGGAATACAGCACCACATTTACGTTATGCCGCATGAGGATGCGCATGACCGAGTTGAACTGACCGAGACTTTCTCCACGGGTGGAGTTGGTCCAGTCACTGGCCAAAAGCACCGTTTCGCCCGGCTTTACCGCCATCAGACTCGCGTAGAGATCGATGGAACTTTCCAGCGGCTCGTTCGGCACTTTTACCGGAAAGAACAACGGTACGCTGGTCAGCACGATCAGGATGAGATACAAAACCTGCTTCGGCAGACTTTGCAGCTTTTCACCTAGAGATTTTTGCGGTTGCATTACGCTCCTCCTCCGGTTCGTTCCAGGCTCAACCAGATCCGTAGACCCATGGCGAGCGCGCCAATACCAACGCCAAAGGCGATGCCGCGTAGGCTCGACGTTTCAAACGTCCGCCGAATCCAGCCGGCAATTTCCGTAAGTTGGAAGTTCAGCAGAAAGTCATTCCCGTTCGCCAAATGCTGCACGCTGCCGTTCCAGATAAACGCCACCGCTCCCATCAGGCTCAAGATCACCAGAAGCGCCGTGCTCAACAGGATCGTTGCCTCAACGCTTCGAATGCGGAACGCGCGGTACGCCGCGCTGAGAATGTAGAACGCAATCACCGAGAACATCGCGGCGTCCATTTGCTGAAGCAAACCGTCGAACAAGAGATCGCGACCGTAGTTCACCAAACCCCAGTTCGCTTGCAGGTCGAGCTTTGTTCCTTCCGGTCCTTGGCGACTGATGTAGTCGGCATAGCCAAAGAAGGTCATGGAAACCAGAGAGACCAACAGCACGACGCTATAGACCCAGTCTTTCTGGCGACGCGAAATCCGCTTTAGGTGGATGCTCAGGAGCGAGAAAATGCCCAGGCCGAGCATGAATGCCGTGACCGTTCCGCTGATACTGACGACCACTGGATTCGCATCCGTCAGCCACTTACCGATGGATTCCACCGGCCCCGTCGGCATCTCCGTCTTTTGCAGGTCAATCGGCGCCGGGAAGATGTACAACAGCACCCAATAAGCGCCGCCGATGAAAGTGCAGAACGTCACCACCGGGCGACGAAACTGCGCGGGCATGAACATTAAGCCAAGGAAGAGGAGAATTCCGACGATTAAGCCGCCGATAACTCCCATCCAAAGGCCCTGAGAATTAAAGGGCTGGGCCCAAAAGTTCGGGACTTTACTTTGCAAAATGAGATTCATTTACTTGTTGGCCTCCGCTTCCGGATCCTTCGGCCGCTCTACTTCCATCTTAGGAAGGAACGGCGTGGCCAGTTGCTGAATGAAACTCTGCTTGGGATCGTTCTGGCGCTCCGAAACATCCTTATACACTCCGTTATCGTCGTCCCATGCCTTCGTGGTCTTGCTTTGAACGGTGATGGTGTTGAAAATGGTCCCGAAGACGATGAGAGCGATTACCAACAATTTGGACCAGTCCTGACCTACCAACGAGCCCACCAGTACCGGTTGGCGGGTGAGGTAGGCCGAAGCGGCATAGAACTCGTCTCCGATGAGTACGTAGTCGCACGCGGCGATAAAGAAAGGGGTCTGCGTTGCTTCGGTGGAACTCGCCACCTGAATGGCACCAATGCTGTTGGCCGTCTCCGCGAAAATGAGCGCCTCCGCGTAGAATTCGCCGAGGAAGAATGTGGCTGCCGTCTGCTCACGCAAAATGAGACCCGACACGCCCGCCGCAAATGCAAATTGGCGGTCGCTCACAAATCGGACCGAATCCGGGTCAAACCGGTCTAGCAATCCTTCTTCTTGGTAAACGTCACGGATGACTTCCTGCGCCAAGGTGAATACCGCCGCGTTATAGCAGCACAGAAGAATAGGATTCGCAAAACGTGCCGCCAGACGACTGACGTACGCGAAGATGTTAATCGCCTGCACGGCAATCGCATTCACGTTGTCGCTAAGTCCCGGCACCATGAGTACCGGTCGGCCCATTTCTGTCGCGCGTCCAATCGCTTCGTCGATGGCATTCAGACCCGCAATCCGGCGGATGTACAGGTTCTTGCCCATTTTCGCCCGCTGGATATTGATCAGCAAGAACGAAACCAGGATGGCAGTGAACAACACGCCAAACCAACCGGTTTCGCGATACTGTTGACCAACGGCCTCCGCAATTAACATGGTTGCTCCAATTTTTGCATTAGTTTCTCAAAATTCTCGCGCTTGGCCAGCAGACGAGTGTAATCATTAGCAGCCTGAAATCCCATGAACGGGACGATGAAAGGGGCGAAAACGACGCTCGATTGACCAAGAATTCCCGCCAATGGCTTATGCATCTCCAGGGCCAGCATCGCCGGCACCGACAATTTGCGTTTCTGAATCTCCTCCGCCACCCGGTTGATCAATTGATCCTCCTCCTCCGGCGTGAGATCCGAATCCCAAAAATCTGACATCGCTAGTTACTTGCCCCCGGATGAAATCTTCCACCGAAGTGCGCATATGATACGGCATAACGAGAAAAACCCCGCGAAATGCGTCCAAAGTGGATGGTTCCGGCAGCGGACTCAGCAAAATTCCTTCCTCGCTGCCAACGACCCGCTTTATTTGCGACCATTCCAAAGCACTGACGCTTAACCCAACCCGACGGCTTGCTTGCTTCGAATCGAGACGATATTTGCACCCCGTAAACGCCTCCATCGTGCTGGCAAAAATGAGCGCGGCTCCCACCGCGCCCAGTGCCGGAAATCGTAAAAGCGAGCCCGTTACCACGGCCAACAGGCACGAAGCGATAATCACCGCGATCACCTGCGATCGTTTCTTTTGATCCGCGTGAAATGTCCAAACCAGCGGGGTGATTTCGCTCACTTATAGTCGCCGAAAAGCTCGCTGACGCTTTCGTTACAGTGAATCCGACGGATCGCATCGGCCAACAACGGTGCGGAAGGAAGCACGGTCAACTTTGGAACCAGCATTTCCGGCGAAATCGGGATCGTATCCAGCGTCACGATCTCCGAAATGCAACTCGCCTGAAGCCGATGAGTCGCATCTTTGCTGAAAACCGGGTGGCTGCAACAAACTCGAACTTCGCTGGCACCTCGGTCGATCAGCGCGTTCGCGCCGTTGATGATCGAACCGCCCGTGTCGATCATGTCATCGATCATGATGCAGCGCTTCCCTTCAAATTCTCCAACGATTTCAACGACTTCGGTGACGTTCGGTCGCGGACGACGCTTGTTAATCACGACCAGTCCCGCTCCGATCATCTTGGCCAACGAGGACGCCCGTCCCACGCCGGCCACGTCGGGCGACACCACCACCACGTCATCCATTTCACGGTAGCCCCGATCCACAAAGTACTGGCCCAAAATGGGAAAACCGTACAAGTGATCAACCGGGATGGTGAAAAAGCCTTGAATCTGCTCGGCGTGTAGGTCGATTGCGACTACTCGCGTGGCGCCGCACATTTCGATAATGTCTGCCACCAAACGCGCCGTAATCGGCTCGCGCGGCTTCACTTTCTTATCCTGTCGCGCGTAGCCGTAATACGGCATCACCACCGTAATATTCCGGGCCGAAGCTCGTCGAAACGCATCCAGCATGATGAACAGCTCCATGCAGTTGTCGTTGGTGGGAGCGCAGGTGGGTTGAAGAATGAAAATATCGTTTCCACGCGCCGATTCCTCCACCATGATGCGGATCTCGCCGTCGGCAAACTGGGAGTTCATCATCCGGCCCAGCTCAATGCCGAGGGCCGAGGCCACCCGCTGACCCAACTCCACGTGGGCAGAGCCCGCAAACAGCTTCATCCCTTCTAGGTGACTCCCGTTGGAATCTGACTGGGTTTTCCCGAACACCGCTTGGCTACTCATTTTTCCCCCACGCCAGCCACGCCGTCCTTTGATTGACAACGCTTCGTCGCGCGAACGTAGGGTTTACCCGCCTCACGCCAAGATCGGCTTAACAATTTTGCTTCAACTAGATGGACCATCACTTCGAGTCCGACCGCAGCCGTTCCTTCTCGGCTTGCTTGCGGGCCCGATAACGCGCCACCCAATCGTCCTTAATGGTCAGCTCGGGTCGCGTCATGGCGAAGGCGCCCGCGGCAACCGGCTTGGACACCGTGCTACCCGCCGCGACGAAAGCATCCGCTCCTACATCTGCCGGCGCAATCAGGGTCGTGTTACTGCCGATGAATGCCGATTCGCCAATCACCGTCCGGTGCTTCAAGTAACCGTCATAGTTCGCCGTGATGACGCCAGCCCCCACGTTCACCTTGGCTCCTATCGTCGCGTCACCAATGTAGCTCAGGTGCGCCAGACTCGATTTGACCCCAACCTGGGAATTCTTCACTTCCACAAACGCGCCCACCTTCACATCGCTCTCTAGTTGGGCATTCGCTCGCAGATAGCTGAACGGACCGACCTTCGCATTCTCGCCGACGACCGAATTCAAGACAACGCTGTTCTGCACTGTCGCGCCCGCCTTAATTTCGCAATCCACGATCCGCGTGTGGGGACCAATCTTCGCGCCGGTCTCAATCTTAGTCACACCCTCAAGTTGCGTACCAGGATAAATCACCGCGTCTGGCGCGATATCAACATCAATTCCGATGTAGGTTGCCTCGGGGTCCAAGATCGTGACCCCGTTCAACATGTGGCGACGATTCACGCGCCTCTTCAAAACCATCGCCGCTTCGGCGAGCTGAGCGCGATCGTTCACTCCCGCAAAAAGGGTCTCATCGTCAAACATCTCCGTGATCACCTCACCTCCCGCTTGCGCCGTGATCAACGGGACATCGGTGAGGTAGTACTCCCCTTGCGCATTATCCGTGCTGAGTTTGGGCAGTGCGCTCGCCAGGGCCGGGCCATGAAAGGCGTAGACGCTCACGCAAACCTCGTTCAAAAGCCGCTGCTCCGGTGAGGCATCTTTCTCTTCAATGATCCCCGAGTATTTGCCCGATTCCCAAATGATCCGTCCGTATCCCGTCGGATCCTGTCGGCGTACGGTGGCAATCACGCTGTGGGCGGCGGAGCTCTTCTGAGCCTCGATCAAGCGGGCCAACGCCTCGGCCGTCATCAGGGGCGTATCTCCGCTACTCACCAAGACGGGCCCGTCCCACTCTCCGAGGACCGGCAACGCCGCCATCACTGCGTGCCCCGTCCCCTTCTGTTCATGCTGAACGGCAAACTCCACTCCGGCAATTTCGTTCTGCACCGCCTCCGCACCGTGACCAACCACAACGATGATCCGCTCCACGCCCGCGGCTCGCATCGCGCGGACTACGTGGCCCACCATAGTTTCTCCTCCAACTCGATGCAAAACCTTGGGAAGTTCTGACTTCATGCGGGTTCCCTTTCCCGCCGCTAAAATAATGCCCGCGACCGTGCTCATGCCCTACTGGGAATTGTGACGCAAACCGACCGTCTTCAACTTAATTTTTGGGTGCGGGGCGGTCTAAACTGGACTATGTCTCTCCGAGTGGTGGAACACCCGTTAGCGAAGCATCTTCTCGCCGAAATTCGTGATAAAGCCACCCCTCCCTCAAGGTTTCGCCAGCTAACCCGGTCCCTCACCACCCTGTTGATCCTGGACGCCACCCGAAATGCCAAGGTGGTCCACGGCACGGTGGAAACTCCGCTTGGCACCGCCGGAGCTGACCGATTAGCCGAACCCCTAGCCGTTGTACCGGTACTGCGAGCAGGGCTAGGGATGTTAGAAAGCGTGGTTGAACTGTTTCCCGATGTCGCGGTCGGCTATATCGGCTTAGAACGTAACGAAGACACCGCGATTGCCCGCCGGTACTACAGCAAAATCCCGGATCTCGCGGGCAAATTCTGCCTGTGTTTGGATCCTATGCTGGCCACCGGTGGTTCCGCCACCCAGGCGATTGGGTTCATGAAAATGAATCGGGCAACCCGGGTAACGATGGTGTGCGTGGTGGCTGCCCCCGAAGGCGTCGCTCACCTGCAAGCCAACCATCCGGACGTTGAAATTGTCACCGCCGCCCTGGACGAGCGATTAGATCCTCGCCGATACATCTACCCCGGTCTCGGCGATTTCGGGGATCGTCTTTACGCAACCCAGTGACCGAGAACAACTACTCTGGCAACCTGCGACGGGTGATGGAACGCATTGTTCACGCCGCCGATGCGGCGGGGCGAGATCCGGCGTCGGTTAAGTTGATCGCCGTATCAAAAACCCAACCCATCGAAGCCATTCGCGCGCTTTACGACTTAGGTCACCGTGACTTCGGCGAAAATCGTTTGCAAGAGGCGATTCCGAAGATCGAGTCTCTCCCCGACGACATTACGTGGCACTTTATCGGTCATCTCCAAAGCAACAAGGCCAAGCGGATGGCCGAGTATTTCGGCGTCGTCCACACCCTGTCGACTCTTTCGCAGATAAAAGCACTCTCGGATCAACCGAACCAGATCGATGTCCTGATTGAAATCAATTCCGCCCGCGAACCACAAAAAAGCGGAATTTTAATGGAAAACCTTGCTAGTTTCCGCGAAATAGTTTTACAATGCAATCGGATTCATTTCCGTGGTTTGATGACCGTCGGCCCTGCCGTTGCCAACCAAGAAGATATTCGCCCGTTTTTTCGGGAAGTGGCAGCCGCGGGTCCAGATGGCTGGTTGAGCATGGGAATGAGTGACAGTTTGGAGGTGGGGATCCAGGAAGGAGCCACCCATGTCCGAATTGGAACTAGCCTGTTTGGGGAACGGGGTTAGTTTCGTGAATTCAGTTCCGCCGAAATCAGGGAAGAATAAATGGCAACTGCAAATACCGAAGAGCGCTCCGGCTTTTTTGGCCGAATGAAAGACTGGTTCACCGGAACCCCGGAAGATTTAGACGAACCGGAGAACTCCATGCCTCCGAAATCCGCACCGACCGCCGGCATGGGCGGCTCAGTCCGGCCCGACTACCGCTACATCGTCACCCTCCGGACGCAGGTGAACAACCTCACCGACGCGGCCCAAGTGGCAAATGGCATGAAAGTGGGCGAACAGCAGATCGTGAACCTTGAAAACACGCCAGATTCCGAAAAGCGAGATGTGATTAACTTCCTCGCCGGCGTCAATTACGCCATGGAAGGCACGATGGAGCCGATCACCAACAATGTGATTCTTTTCGTACCGGCCACGGCGCACTTGCAGCCGGTCCCGCCGACCGAGAAGTCCAGTTCGGTCAATAACTAATACATCGAACCGTGTTTCGTTCTCTGTGCAGCTAGCATGACCAATAGCGACGTGATCAGCGAACTGCACAGGGTAACACACCAGATTCCGGCCGGAAAAGCTATGAGTTATGGCGACTTGGGGGACCATATGGTCCCTCGCCAGACTGGACGTGCAGTGGGCCGGCTATTGGCTCGCTTCGGCGAAGGAGCCGCCTGGTGGCGAGTTGTTCGTCGCGATGGCTACATTAGTTCCTACCAACGGGGCCCGGATATCGGATCGCTTCAGAGGGATCGATTGCGGCAGGAAGGCATCCCCATCAATGACGACACGGTCCCAACCGAATTCTTAATCCGCGATCTCCCGTAGGTGAGCCGGCCCGTGAGGCTTATTTAGGCTTGCCATACCTTCGATGAAGAATCCTGGTGCCACGGGATTGCGCACGTGAATCCCTTTGTTCGCACGCAAACGTCCACCGTTGTTTTGCATTCCGAAGCCGCCGCACCGCTCAGAAGAAGACCAAGCTATCGTCTATCGGGCAGTAAGCGAGCCGCCTTCCTATGATATGGAACGAAAAGCTTATCTATTTTGTTCATACAAGAAAGAACTCACTTTGCGCCGATAGCGATAAGTTTCCCTACCTACCCGTACTGATTTAGAAGATCGGTTGTATATCTGCCGGGACTATAGCCCCACGTGCGAACTTTAACGCAATTTTAACTTTTACTATTGCTCGTCGGGAAAAAATAACATAAGATAGCTCACCTCCGTTAGGAGGCGAGCTATCTTATGCGCAATAAAGCCTTTACTCTTATTGAGTTGCTAGTAGTCATCGCAATCATCGCGATTCTAGCGGCTATTCTCTTCCCCGTTTTCGCCCAGGCTAAAGAAGCCGCCAAGGCGACCCAGGTCCTTAGCAACCAGAAGCAAATCGCAATCGCGCAGACGCTGTACATCACCGACTCGGACGATACGCTGCCTGCCTACTTTGTTAAGGCCGCTGACTTCTCCGACGGCACCTGGCAGCGCACCGATATCGTCTCCTGGCCGATGCTGTTCGATCCGTACATCAAGAACGGTAAGCCGATTTGGCCGAGCACCGTTGCTGCTGGCGGCGATCCGGGCTACGTTCCGCCGGCGGGCGTCCAGTTCAACCCGACCTGGTCCGAAGCTAAGTGGGCAGCTGCTGCTAACCTTCCCGACTGCGATGGCGCAGGCGCTATCTCGGCCGATTCGGGCTGGCTTCCCGTTAAGTTCGTAGCTTCGCACTTCGGTCTTACCCTGCCGTTCAACACCCGTGGCTATGGCTACGCCGGTCTGCAGGCAACCACCGCCGGAACCCCGGCCGATCCGGACTACTTCTTCGCCGGTAGCTACCTGCCGGGCACGCCGACCAACGGTCGCGCCGATCGAAACTCGACCATGAATCTGGGCACCGTTAACGAAGTTGCTCGAACCGCACTCGTCACCGACGGCTTCACCGGAACCCTGGCCAGCAAGGGCTTTGGCACCTCCATCGGATGCGAATCGGCTTCCATGTACAAGGGCGGCGGCAACATCGCATTCTTGGATAGCCACGTCAAGTTCGTGAAGGGTAACAGCCAGCGATACCTGGATGTGGACAGCGCCGGTCGCTACTACCAGAAGTTCTTCACGGTAGACCGCTAAGAACCACTTGCCCTGGAACGGTGAACAACCATCCGGGGCAGTTTTACGCTTATGAATCGGAAATATTTACTCGCAATTCCCGTCCTCTTGGTGGGCATCTTCGGCATCGGTTGCGAACCGAAAGATGTTGACCCGCACCAGAAAGTCGATGCACCGGGATATTACAACGGACCGATGAAGAGCAAGGCCGATAAAGCTGACGAGGCTGGCGCCAAAGCTCAGGGTTCAGAATAAGACGACCGAGTCAATAACGAAATTTGGGGCTGTCGCACCGCGACAGCCCCATTGTTTTTCAGCCCACTAACTGCGCGAGGAACTGCTCCATCGTCATCGCGCCGAGGTCGCCCTTTTCGCGGGACCGCACCCCAACCGTTCCATTTTCGATGTCGTTATCGCCCATGATGAGCATGAAGGGAACCTTCTGCAATTGGGCTTCGCGAATCTTCTTGCCCAAGGTTTCGCGACGATCATCCACCGATACACGCACCGGACGTGAATCGTAGACCTCATCCATCAAACGAACGCGCAGCGCTTCGGCCGCCTCATTGTGACGATCCGCGATCGGCAGAATCTGGACCTGTACCGGGGCCATCCAAAGCGGAAACGCGCCCGCATACTGCTCCGTGAGCAGCCCGATCATACGCTCGAGCGAACCAAAAGGTGCGCGGTGAATCATGATCGGACGATGTGGCTTGCCGTCTTCGCCGGTGTATTCCAGTTCAAACCGCTCCGGCAGGTTGTAGTCCACCTGGACCGTTCCCATCTGCCAATCTCGACCCAATGCATCCTTAATGATCAGGTCGAGTTTTGGCCCGTAAAATGCGGCATCTCCGGGAGACACTTCGTACGCCAAATCAAGCTTCTGACACGCCGATTCGATCGCCGATTGCGCCGCCTGCCAGTTATCGTCGTGCCCCACGTACTTGTCCGATTCTGGATCCTTGGTTCCCACCCGGGCGCGGAAATTGGTAAGGCCCAGTTTCTTTAAAACCGCCTGCATAAGGTCCACCACCGCAATAAACTCCGACACGAGCTGATCCGGGCGAACGAACAGGTGGGCGTCGTCCTGAGTAAATCCACGGGCGCGCAGAATGCCCGCCACCTCTCCTCGCTGCTCAAAGCGGTGAACGGTTCCAAACTCCGCTAGGCGGACCGGAAGATCCCGGTAGCTCCGCATTTGAGAAGCGTAAATCTCAATGTGGAAGGGACAGTTCATCGGCTTCAGCGCGTACTCTTCGTCGTCATCCACCGCCATCAAGGGATACATCTTCTCGCGGTAGTTCGCCAAGTGTCCAGACTTAATGAACAACTGGGTATTGCCAATCAGCGGCGTGACGACCGGTTCATAACCGCGCTTGACCTGCTCCTTCTGCAGAAAATCCGTCATCACGTGCCGAAGCGTGGCTCCCTTGGGCAGCCATAGCGGCAGTCCCGTTCCCACGCGCGCGCTGAACATGAACAGTCCCAGTTCTTTGCCGAGGATACGGTGATCTCGCTTCTTGGCCTCTTCCAGGTTCACCAGATACTGCTCTAGCTCTTCCTTGGTCTCGAACGCTGTTCCGTAGATACGCGTAAGCTGCTTGTTCTTGACGTTGCCTCGCCAATACGCGCCCGCGAGATGCATGAGCTTAAACGCCTTGATCTCTTTCGTCGAATCGACGTGCGGTCCCCGGCAGAGGTCCATAAACCGGTGGAGCGTCCCCTCTCGATCGGTCCGCTGCTGGTCGTAAAACGAAATCGCTTCCCCACTCGGGATGGCATCCAGAAGTTGGAGCTTGTACTCGGCGACTGCCTCGCCCATACCGGGGATCGTCTCGTCCAGGATCAATTTTCGCGCTTCTTCCAGCGATACTTCCTGGCGGAGAATGCGTTGGTCGAGCTTTGCCAGCTCCTTCATCTTCGCTTCGATCCGTGGCAGATCCTCTTCCTTAAGCGGAGATGGGAAGTCGATATCGTAGTAGAAACCGTTCTCGACGGGAGGACCAATAGAGAGCTTTGCCCCCGGGAAAAGTTCGGTAACGGCCTGAGCCAAAAGGTGGGCGGCAGAGTGTCTCAGCCGATAAAGATATGAATCCTCGTATCGTTTCATTGTTTCATCCTTCCCTTACCAAGGGATTGAGTTGTGAAATACGAGGATACCAAAATCTGCCGCGGGTGGCAATTGCGATCCGGAATGCCGCTAGCTGGCTTCCGCCAGCTCCATCTCCCGCGAACCCAAAACAATCCGGTCGCCGCCCGATGGGTGATTCAATCCTTTTTTCGGCCCCTCAAAAAGCCGGTTAACCGATTGAGAGAACTTTTTCCATTCCGTCACGCGGGTTTTCAACCTCTTCTTGCCAGCCGGAGTGAGCTCGTAGGTCCGTCGATCCGGTTTTTTTAACTGCGTTTCCCAGGTGGACTTCACCAGTCCAGATTCTTCGAGCCGATGCAAAGTGGGATAAAGCTGTCCCACCGTGATCTTCACTGAGCCGTCGGTAGCTTCCGAGATTCTGGACATTACCAAGTAGCCATGAGCCGGGCCAATTTTTAGAGAAGCAAGAATGGCCGATTCAAAATCGAACCTAAACACAACCGGATTGTATAGCGAAAAGCTGAAATTTGATCAGCCGGTGCGAAAATTTCCGCAAATACTGAACTTTATTAGTGAACATTACGTCGCCGCGTTCGTTACGCTGGCAATCCCCAGAATTCCAGGGCTGCTTGAACCGCTAGGGCCCGCCGATGCGCCGCGACATCATGCACTCGCACCATGCTCGCTCCTAGCCGCGCCGCCTCCAGATGAACGGTGAGCGTTGCCTCCAGACGTAACCCGGGATCTTCTTCACCGGTGATCACCCCTAAAAACTTCTTCCGCGATGCCCCAACCAGCACCGGGTATCCAATCTGAGTTAGCCTGGCTGTGCCATGAATCAGCCTGAGATTATGTTCAACGGTTTTTCCAAATCCAATTCCCGGATCAATCCAAATCCGGTTCCTTTGGATTCCGCAGGATTCCGCAAAGGCTGCGCGTTCGGCCAAAAATGACCCTACTTCCGAAACCACGTCATTGTATTGCGGCGAATTTTGCATCGTTTCGGGGGTTCCGAGCATATGCATCAAAACAACCTCCACTTCCGCGGTCGCGCATACACTCGCCATTTCGGGATCGCGCAACGCCGAAACGTCATTGATCATTACCGCCCCGACCGCTATCGCTGCCTTTGCGACCGCCGCCTTCTGCGTGTCCACCGAAACCCGAATTCCCAACTGCGTAAGGCACTCGACAATGGGGATCACACGCTCGATTTCTTCCATCACCGAGACCGGCTTGGCTCCCGGGCGGGTTGATTCGCCCCCGACATCGATGATATCGGCGCCGTCATCAACCATGCGCCGGCCCGCCGCGACGGCGGTATCTGCCGACGCATAGGCACCGCCATCCGAGAACGAATCGGGGGTGACATTCAGCACCCCCATGATTCGCACCGCAGACTTGACGGCGGCCATGCCGTTAACTCACTTCATCCAAGCCAAACCGCTGGTGCAACAGCTTCACCGCGCGGTCGCGCTCCGATTCCGTTACCAAAACGCTCAGCGAGTAGTCGGAGTCACTCACCTGCAACACCGAAATCTGGTTCTCGGAAAGCACGGAAAGAACCTGTAGGAATAGGCCCGACTGCTGCATGTACTCGTGACCCACCAACGAAACCATCGTGCACCCTTCCGTCAACGACGCCGGCACTCGACGCACCTCCCCCAGCAAACCGAGAAGTTTTGCCTGGGTCTCTACTTCGCGACTCGCCTGCAAACCGATCTGGAACAGATACACCCGTCGCGGGTCTCCCTCGACCGGGATCACCAATCCATCGAGCACGTTCTCGACGATCGCGTACTGAGACCGCGGCACCGCGAATCCGGTGGAGCTCGGCGAGACGTCGAGCATGAACAGATTCACGCCGTACCGGGCCATCGTTTCGTAAATTCGGCTCTCTAAAACCGTCCGGTCGGTCTCTCCCGCCCCAGAAAGATCAAACTGCAAGTACACCAACTTTCCGGTGTGCGTCACGCCGGTCACTCGGCGACCGGGGAAATTCTCGCGACTCACAATCTCGGTGCCTTCGTCATCGGAGAACGTGTTCTTTACCCAGAGCGGAATGCCGTATTGCATGGCAATCTCGGCCGCCCGCGGATGCACCACTTTCGCGCCGAGGTGAGCAATTTCCGCCACCTCGTCGTAGGTGACTTTTCGTAACGTCGGCGCGTGATTTACCGCATCGGGATCGGCGGTCTTGATGCCATCCACGTCGGTAAAAATCTCTACCGCTTCTGCCTTCAGGGCCGCGCCCAACGCCGCCCCGGTCGTGTCGGAGCCTCCCCGCCCCAGCGTGGTGAGTTCTCCACCGGGTGCCCCCGGATGATCCACAAAGGTCCCCTGGAAACCACAAACCACCGGAATGTGACCGTTCTCCACGCTGCGAATGAGGCTGGACGGATTAATGCCGACAATCCGAGCGTTTCCGTAGATTCCGTCGGTCCGGATGCCCGCTTGACCACCGCGAAACGCTTGCGCCGCATGCCCAAGCGTCTTCAGCGTATGCGCAAAGATCACGGAACTCAAAATCTCGCCGCAGGCAATCATTAGGTCCATCTCGCGTGCCTCAGGCTCTACGTCTGGGTCAATCTCGCGAAGGAGACTAATCAACGTATCGGTTGCGTACGGGGCCCCTTTTCGACCGATCGCACTGACAACTACCACCGGCTTAAAGCCCTGTTCCTTGGCGCTGATCACCCGCATCGCGCTTCGCAAGCGGGCTTCCGCCGTCGCGACACTGGTGCCGCCAAACTTCATCACCTTAATGCGCATGAGACTCCTCATCCAACCGAGCCTGGAGCCGCGACTGTAAACGCACGGCATCGGCTTCGGAAACAACTAAAAGCAGGCGGTCGTGCATATCCCCCACGTGGTCAATCGTCGTCCCCGCCGCAATGGCTTCTCGCATCACCAAGGCAATCAAACCTTCCTCATCCCGAATATTCACCGCGTGAATCATCACGATGCTGCGATCGCGACGCACACTGAACTTCGCGTCGGTGCCGGCCAACGCGGTTTCCACAACGGCTGCTTTATCCGACGGCACCAGGAAACTTAATCCCGTCGGCGTCAGCTTCAAAAAGTCGATCGATACCTGCACCTGTGCCACCGCTTGCAAGACGGCCAAACGGGCAGGCATCACTTCCCCCACCAGTTGAGTCACGTGGACCTGGGCAAATCCGTCGCGCAACTCGGTGTGGCTCACGCCGCGTCGCTTTTCAAATTCCGTTTCGTGGGAGCCACCAAGGAGCGGCAAGGGATCGAGCTCGCAATTGAGCGTCTCGGTCATGGTTTTGGATCGCATTCAACCTCAGAGTGTATCCGGGATCAAACCTTTTCCCGGATACCTCTAGGCAAACCGCCGTTTACTCGCCCGCGAGAATCTTTTCTGCCTGCGCAAACACGTCGGCCGAGATTTCTAGCTCCGCCGCACGGACGTTCTGAACAATCTGCTCCGGTCTCGAAGCGCCGATGATCACGCTGCTTAGGTTAGCTTGTCGCAAGCACCAAGCCAGCGCGAATGCGGGCAGTTCGTAACCCTGCTCCTCGGTGAACGCCTTCAGGCTTTGAATGCGCTGCAACTGAGCCTGATCCGCCAACTGGTCCTTCATAAAGCGGTTGATGCCATCGTCAGCGCCACGCGTGCCCTCCGGCGCCGATTGGCCCGGAAGGTACTTACCCGTCAACAACCCTTGCGCCAGCGGGGAGAATACCACCTGCCCCAATCCGAACCGCTCACTGGTTGGGATCACCGATTGCTCAATGCCACGATTGAGCATGTTGTACGGAGGCTGGTTAGAAATCGGTCGTGGAATATGAAGCTGATCCGCAATCGCACAAACCTCGGCGATCTGCCCGGCATCCCAAACGCTGACGCCCCAGTAAAGGATTTTGCCTTGATTCAGCAATGTGCCCATCGCGTAAACCACTTCTTCCAGTGGTACCTCTGGGTCGTACCGATGGCACTGCATCAGGTCCAAATAATCGGTCTGCAACCGCCCCAAGATCCCGTTGACGCTCTCGATGATGTGCTTTCGGCTCAGACCCCGGTCATTCACCATTTCCGACATCGGCCAAAAACACTTGCTGGCTACGAAAAGGTGATGGCGAACGTAATCCTTCAGAGCCACGCCCAGAACCCTTTCGGCTTCCCCGCCTTGATACACGTCGGCGGTGTCAAAGAAATTGATACCCAGATCAAACGCCGTCTTCACCAGCGCCGCTGTGTCACTTTGATCCTGCGCCCGCCCCTGCGTGAGCCAATTGCCGAGGGAAACTTCGGAGACTTTTACGCCCCATTTACCGAGTCTTCGATACTTCATGATGCAAGCGCAAGCGTACCGCTCTTAGTTAAAGACGGATTTCGAGCCCTGCGGCCCCGTTGGATACTTGATCGAAGTCAGGCTCTTTAACCCCGAGAACGGAACCCCATAGAACATGCCGTACGAACCCCGAGACTTCCTGAGCGTGTTTTCGGTGAAAGTTGTGAAACCAAAAGGGGTGGTGGCATCTTCGTCCGCCCCGGCCCAAACCACACAACTGGAGTAAGCCATCGCATCGCTGGCCAACGTAAGCTGGTTCCCCACCACTTGCAAATCTGCCGCCAGATTGCCGCTAACGGGATTGCAATGAACGGCCAATAATCCACCGCCTTCCCGGGAATAGCCCTTCACAATGTTGCCCGTCGCGACGCAGTTTCGCGCCGCCTTAAAGTAAAGACCGTTGATCGCGATCTCCTTTTGGGCCATGTTGATGGTGCAACCGGTCACGAGAACATTTCGACATTCTTTCAGCACCAGACCCTGGTCGCCGCCGTTTACCGTGGCCCCCGAAATCCGACCCGAAGTCACCCCGCCCCCAACCAGCAGCGCGTGAGAATCGGAAGAAGTAAATGTGCCGCCGTTCACAATGAGGTTGCTACAACGCTCACCCAAATTCTCGGTGGTTGCTTTCTCCGTTCCAAACTGCAAGGCCTTCGCCGAATCCCCCGTCGCATTGAAGACGCAGTCCGTGATCGAGATATCATCCCCAAACAGACGGGCGGAAAAGCTTGCCGGCGCAAGGATCTCGGCCGAGCAACGAAGGAACCGGATGTTCTTGGGCCGCCCAATCGCGACCGTGGCGGTATTCGGGCAAATCTGAATCAGATTCGTATCGCCGCCCGGTTGGAAATATGTGTTCTCAAAGGAAATGTCAAATACGCCCTGACTCGAGTCCCCAGAAAGGTCGGATCGAAAGTAGATCAGTTCCGCCGCTTTTGATACGAAACGGCAAGCTTGGAACGTAATTTTCGTCATCTGGGCGGGACGTGTCTTGGTATCTGTGTACCAAAAGACCGCATTCGATGCGACGTAGTTCTTATCTCCAAACTGTATGCCTTTGAAAACAATGTTGCCCGCTCGGCGGGCATTTACCGAGTTCCCGCCGATAAGAACCGCTTCGGCACTGCCTTGTACCAACGCGTTCACCTGGCCTGGCTTAGGTTGGCTGTTGTAGACCGTCACGGGATTCGTGAAATAGCGATTAATGGCGATTCCCTTCGTCTCCCGATAGACCCCCGCCGCCAACTCCACGCTGCACCCACCGGCTACCGGAATGGATTGCAGAGCCTTATTAATCGTTCGCCAAGGCGTGTTTCGGTTCGTCGCTTGGGCAGCCGAATAACTATCATTTCCCGTCGGCGCGACATAGTAAACGATTGACGCCCGGGACCGAAAAGTGCCGTCTCTTGAGCCAGCGTTGAAGGAGGATTCCCCCAATTGATTTGCCCCGTTAAATGGAATCAGCTGTCCAGCCTCAACCGATTGACCGCTCCCGCCGATCAAACATCCCCCCACCAATAAGGCCGAGGCAATCAATTGACCGCAAGTCGACGCAACCCAAGAAAAGCAACTCTTCATACGAAAGACATCAAGCAAGAAAAGAATTCAACCCTCGGATGGTACTTCACCGAGGGTTGGAAGCCTGATCCCACTTAACCGGTACGAACCCATCCGGTTAAGCCAATTCTTTGCTAATCGCGATCGTAAGTATCGCGCTGAATCGTGGGCAATCGGCGCGCTAACCGGTAGTCCGGGTCCTTCTTGTCCCGCGATCGCGGCCAGTCAAAGATCCGAGAATCGACTTTCTGAGCCACGTAGGGCGTGAAGTCCGGCTTGGCCGTAAAGCAATCCGAGAAATCATTGGACAGTGCATCAAAGAAGTTCAGAGGCGGCAAACCAAAGATCTGATACAGCGTCCGGTGCATGCTGGTGATGGTTGTATGGCGGTGCGAAACGTACTGGTGCTTCACGTACGGGCTAATCGCCAGCAGCACGCTGCGCTGGGCGTCCACGTGATCGGGCTCTCCGCCGGAGTCGTCCTGCGTCACCAAAATCAGCATGTTCTTCCACTGCGGCGTGTGCGAAAGAAACTCAACGATCTTGCCCAGCGCGTAGTCGTTATCCGCCATCCACGAGGCGCGGTACGGATATCCCTTCTTCGCATTGACTCCGGCACCGTGATCGTTGCAGATCGCGATGTTGATGAACGATGGGAATGGCTTCTTGCCGCTCAAATACAACTCACGAACCTCCTTCTCGAACCACTCCGCCCGGTACATATCCGGGATATTCATATTGAAGATGGGAAAATCGCGGCTGGTGTTGTTGTAGAGCGACGCCGGCATCGGCATGTTGATGACTTCTCTAGCTCCCGTCTTCTCCTCGTCCTCGTCTTCCAGAACTCCGGCAAATTCAAACCCTTCGCCGTAGTTGCGGAACGAAACCTTGCCGCGCTGTAGGTGATCCCACATTGCCCCCGCTTCGGGATAGTCTTCCGGTGCCATCGAGCCGTTACTGCCGAAAGACGCCAAGCGCCCGGTGGCCGTGGACTCCAGTTTGAAATCCCAACCCAGCGTGTATAGCATCTGGCAGAAGTTATTCGGCTGAATGCCGATCAACCAGCGGTGGCCCACGCCCGATGCTTCGGGCTCCATGTAGAAGTTATCGGAAACCGTAAATTGCCGCGCCAACTTGTTGTGATTGACCATCACGCCGACGTGAGTCAAGGTCGGCTGCCCGGTCTCAGCCACGGTCTGATCGAGTCCCCATCGCAACAATCCCGGGTCGTTGTTGGAACCGGGAATCCGATCAAAAATGGCATCAAACGTGTGGTTCTCCTTCGTAATGAACACCACATACTTGATCTGATCCGACCGTTTACCGAGCTGATTTGACCAAACGGGAGACTTCAGCTTTTCGTAATCTTTCCCCGCGTCCACGATGCCGTTGTTCTCCAGCACCGTGGTCGTCATGGTAACCAGCTGGTCATCCGTCGGCACCGGGATGGTCTGAAAAACTCCGCGCATTCCCGCGAATGCATCCTTAGCCTGATTAGCTCCCGCGTTGGGACCGTTACCAAAGCCCTTAAAGCAAATAACCGCTAGGTTCTTTCCGTCGCGGCTGAATCCGATGCGGTACGGATACCAAGCGGTTGGAATGTGACCCACTACTCGGTGGGACTTGACATCAATCACCGCAATCGCATTCAAACCCGATTCCGCCGCATACAACCGCTTTCCATCGGGCGAAAGTGCAAGACCCGTCGGCGCAACTCCCTTATATCCGCGAATCAACGGCGATGGCTCCAGATCTACCCGGGCCGTGATCAGACCGTTTCGGGCGTCAATCTCGTCGACCGTGTCGTTATTGGAGTTCGAGACAAACACCGAATTACCATGCGCCAACACAAAGCTCGGTCCGCTGCCGCCGACCACCTTGCCCCAACTGGCGTTCGAACCCACCTGGCTACCCGTCTTGGTCGTCGTTACCACCTTCGGCTTGGCAGGGTCCGTGACATCGATTCCGTAAACCGAGAAAGCCTCCTTTGCCAACGGCTTGCCGAGTCCCTTCACCTGCCGCCCTTCAAAGTACACCCCGTTCTCCGCTTCCTTGCTGGGATAAGCGAAGGGAGGATAAGTCAGGCCGCGCTTATCAAACTTCGGATCCGTAGTCGTTCCGACGGGCGAGTATTCAAACTGCCCGACATTCGCCACAAAAACTCGGTTGTTCGCCACCGTTACCGCGTACGGATACCGCCCCGTCGCGATCGAAGAAACCACCCGTTTGCCTTCCACGTCGATAATTGCCAACCGGAAATTGGTCACGTCCGCCGCGTACAGGTACTTTCCGTCCTCGCTCACCGCGACGTCATTCACGTAGCTGTCGGAAAATTTCCGTCCGCTTATTTCAACGTCGAGAGAAACCTCCCCCAGCAAAGTTCGACTCGCGGCATCGTAGATGCGCACCCCGCCCTTCTCCCCGCTACTCCAGAAGAATCGCTTACCATCGGGCGAATAAGCCACCGCGCCCGTGTTGCCTTTCAGATTGTCCTGCGGAGTCACCACCGGTTTGGTTTCCCACTGGTCTAGCCATTGCCCGGCCCCTTCGCTCGCCACAAACGCATGCTGACCATCCGGACTGACTGCCAGCCCAAACGGATTACGCGCCACCGGGGTCGGAAATCCCGCCGGACGCAGTAACCGTCCCTCAGGCAAAATCGTCGTCCCGTAAGGATCGTGCTTGGCGTAAGAATCCACCGATGGCATGTGCAGAAACGGACGAATTCCCCCCGCCAGAGTTGTGTTCAGCGCCATCGAGGCCAGCATCACTTGAAGCATTGCCTGCAGTCTAACTCCAAGAATCGAAGCTTAACCTTCGCCTAACAATCAGCGCCCTTGCCCTAGGTCGCAATGGTATTGAACCTGTTCCACGAAAACTCGCCGAAGGTTTAGACGACATTTTCACGGAGAGGCCGCAACCTCCATATACAAGATTCTCGCAATCGGCTCTATTCCAGCTGCATTTGCTTCTTTGACAAGTTCGGGTCCTTCATCCTGGTACCGAATGGCTCGAAACTTGCCGATGTACCTCCATGACTGCGGATCTGAACGATTCTGCTCTTTAATGAAGACCGGAATTGCCGTCTGCTGTAGCACCAGATACCTTGCACTGCGCTCTCTTTGAGGCCCAAATCCCACCAAAACCTTAGTTGGCGCACCGGGATTTAAGTCGCGTCGAAAGCAACCACAAACAACTTTTCCACCGCACATTGGCAAGAACTGCTGCGGATTACCTCCAAGAAATTTACCAATTTGACTCCGCGAGTACATCGAATCGACTTCAAACACGGAAACCACTATACAGTACTTAAGATAAAGAATTAATGAAGTAGCTGGGCAGTTACCAAAATTTGGTGGAGGCGGGGAGAATTGAACTCCCTTCCAAAACTATCGGCCCCTCAATCACCACGAGTGTCTCCCCTGTACTTAATCTCGACGTTGCTCTCTGCCGGGGCCGCCTGAGCAATCGTCCAGTTCGATTAATTTCGCGCGGTCGGTACGAACAGAACCTTCCTTTGCTATCCGGATTTTATTAGGCCCGAGACTCTCCCTACCGGCCCGAGAGAGGCGGACCTCGCTAGTTCCTAACTTTTAATTAGGCAGCGAAGGCGTAGTTGTTATTCGCATCTACAGTTTTTCCCGTTTTTTACGTGGCCAACGAGAATCCACGACTCGCGATCAAAAGTCGAACTAGCCCTGTCGAACCCGTTCGCCCCCTTTTCTCATTCAGTATGACGCTTCCCGTCGCTCTCGGTTCGTACCGGGGTGGTTTCGACCTACTTTGGAGTGCAGCAGGCAATCAGATTTGAAACTCTGCCGACTCTCGGCTGAATTTACGTAGCTCGCAATGGCGATAGGAGCTGCGCCGCCAATTCCAGCGTCTCGGGACGCTTGCAGTAGCAGAACCGCAACTTCGTTCGCCCGTCGGCTTTATTCCGGTAGAAGCTGCTGCCCGGCACCGTTGCCACTCCCAGTTCCTCGATCATCCACCTCGCCATGGCCACATCGTCGTCGTGTCCGTGACGAGCCATCAATTCCGCCGCGTCCGTCATGATGTAATAGGCACCCGACGGAGCGAACACCCGAAACCCGGTTTGGGTGAGAAGTGCCGTCATTACGTCGCGTTTAACGCGATACGTTTCCTGCAGGTCACGGTAGTACTGGTCGGGGAACCCGAGGGCAAACGCCGCCCCTTCCTGCAGCGGAGCCGCCGCCCCAACGGTCAAGAAATCGTGGACCTTACGGATCGCGTCCGTCGCTTCCGGCGGGGCGATGAGCCACCCAATCCGCCAGCCAGTCGAGCTGTAGGTTTTACTTAGGCCGGTAATCGTAATCGTCCGCTCCGCCATCCCGGGTAGATCCGCCATCCGAATGTGCTCGCCTTCGTACACCATGTGCTCATAAATCTTGTCAGTAATGACCGTGACATTCCACCGCTGGCAAAGGTCGGCAATCGTCTGCAGTTCCTCCCGGGAAAACACCTTCCCCGCGGGGTTGTTCGGCGTGTTGATAATGATCACCCGGGTGCGATCGTTAAACGCAGCCGCCAGTTCATCCGCATCAAAGCTCCAATCCGGCTCGCGCAGCGATACAAACCGGGGAGTGGCCCCCGAGAGAATCGCGTCGGGACCGTAGTTTTCATAGAACGGATCGAAGACGATCACCTCGTCACCCGGGTTCACCACCGCCATCAGCGCCGCCAACATCGCTTCGGTCGCGCCGCACGCCACCGTGATTTCACGCTCCGGGTCTGGTCGCACGCCGTACCACCGCTCGGTCTTCGCGGCGATCGCATTCCGCAACGACTTCGCCCCCCACGTGATCGCGTACTGGTTGATATCGTCCTGAATTGCCCGGCAAGCCGCGTCCTTCATCGCCGCCGGAGCCGCAAAATCGGGGAATCCCTGGGCCAGATTCACCCCCGGTCGGTCACCTCCGCGCGCCAAAAACAGCCGGGTCATCTCGCGAATCACCGACTCCTCAAATCGCGCCGCTTTATCCGAAGTGCGAATCACTCCCATGAAACCAAATTAGACCCGACCCGTAAGGTGAATGGAATCCGAAACAGTTTGACGCTACCATTTGGAAGTTGCGGACATCGCTGATATAATTGCGCTGATGTTTGGAGATCGATACGCACGAAGTTTGGCGGTAGCCAAGCAAAGCTACCAAGTCCTCAAGACAAACCCGACCCTGATGATCTTCCCGATCTTGTCCGGTGTGTCTACCTTGATGGCGTCAATCCCCTTGTTCCTCATGCTCATGGCTGCCTACGGAGTTGGCACCGCCACCAAGAGTCAAGCGGTTATGGATGTGGCCCATTACGCGGTGATGGGCGTGACTTACTTTGTCAATTACTTCATCGTCATCTTCTTCAACTCGGCGCTTGTGGCGTGTGCAAACGAAAGCCTACAGGGCCGCCCCACTAGCGTCCGGTTCGGACTAGAAGCCGCCGCCAGTCGACTGCCCCAAATCCTAGGTTGGACGGTGATCGCCAGCACGGTCGGCATCATCCTGCGCACCATTGGCGAGCGGGGTGGAGTTGTAGGGGTGATCGTCACCAGCATTATCGGTCTCGCCTGGAATTTGGTGGTCTTCTTTGTCATCCCCATCCTCATTCTCGAGCGCACGGGGCCCATCACCGCCGTAAAAGAATCCACGGCCATGCTGAAAAAGACGTGGGGCGAAAAGCTGATTCTTGGTCTCGGAATCGGCCTTGCAATGTTCGTGGTCGGCCTCATTCTGGTGATCCCCTTCATTCTCGCCATCGGCTTCGCGGTCAACTCCCTCTGGATCGGTGCCATTCTGGCCCTGTTGGTCACGATCGTTGGCTTCATTGGTCTCGCGATTGTGAGCAGCGCCCTCACCGCGATCTATCAAACTTCCCTGTACCTATACGCCCGTACCGGCTCCACCACCGGTGGCTTCACCGCGGACCAGCTGACCGGGGCTTTCGCACCGAAGCCGCCTTCAAAGTTCTTCGGTCGCTAGTCGAGACCGATTGAGCCGGCATCGCTTGACCCGCTTCCTAGAGGCGGGTCAATCATTTTCGGCGGATTCAGCGTAGAATACGGCATGATCCCTTCCCCCTCGCGAGCCCAAGAGTTGCTTGCGAAAGCCATCGAGCAGGCACCGGCCGACAATGTTCGCTTGCAAAACTATTTGGCCGCCCTTGGTCAAGCCTTAGAAGCCGAAGGCAAAGCCGGCGAGGAGATCCAAAAGACTCTCGCCGAGTACGAAGACGCCTACAACAAGCTCACTGCTCCAGCCAACCGTCTCGCCGTATTTCTAGAGCTGCTTGAACCCGCCACCCCCGTCATTACCGACACCACCAAGGTCGGCGATCTCACCCAAACCCAACTCGCCCTCATCTCGCTGGGCGACACCGAGTACGTCACGCAGATCGATCCCGCCGTCAACCTGAGTGACCTCAAACTGGGAATTCGCGTTAAGGTGAACGAAGCCTACGCGATCATCGGCACCATGCCCCCCAGCAGCCAGGGTCCCGTCGTAAAGGTCGCCGAAGTCTTCGAAAACGGTCGCATCCGCCTGGGCAGCGACCAGCCGGGCGGCGGCGACAACCGCTTTATCCTCCGCAGCGCCGAACTGGCCGATGCAAAAATCACGGCTGGCGACGAAGTTCGCCTCGATCCCAGCGGCCGCATTGCTCTGGAGCACTTCGAACGTCAGGAATCCCGCGACTACTTCCTGGAAGAAGTGCCCGAACTCCCGTGGGAAAAGGTCGGCGGTCAAAAAGACGCCATCAATCTCATCCGCGAGACCATCGAGCAGCCCCTGCTCTATCCTGAAATCTTTTCCCGCTTTGAGCAAAAACCCATCAAGGGAATCCTCCTTTACGGCCCTCCCGGAAACGGAAAAACCCTCATCGGCAAAGCCACGGCTTATAACCTCACTAAGGAATATTCGGAGCGCGTCGGTCACCCCGTGAAGGAGTACTTCATGAGTATCTCCGGGCCAAAAATCTTGAATATGTGGTTGGGCGAAACCGAGCGAATGGTCCGCGAAATCTTCGCCACCGCCCGCGCTAAGGCTAAAGAAGGTCGTCTCGTCTTCATCTTCATGGACGAAGCCGAATCGGTGCTGCGTACCCGCTCTGGCGGTCGTTATCTCAACATCAGCAACACCGTCGTGCCCCAGTTCTGCGCCGAACTGGACGGCATGCAGTCGCTGGACAACGTCATTCTGATGCTGACCTCCAACCGACCGGATTACATCGACCCGGCCGTCCTACGCCCCGGCCGTATCGACCGTAAAGTCAAGGTCAGTCGCCCGGATCGCGATACCGCGATCGCCATCCTGAGCATCTATCTCCACGCCGGTATCCCGCTAGACCCCGAACTCTTGGCCAAGTGGAACGGCGAGGCCGATTGCGCTCGCAAAGATCTTGTCGAAACCACGATCAACGAAATCTGGCGCACCACCCGTGAGACCGAATTCCTTCGCGTGAATCTCCGCAACGGCCAAACGGAAACGCTGTACCAAAAGGATCTCATTTCCGGAGCCCTACTGAAGAGCATCGTGGATCGCGCCAAAGAAACCGCCATCCGGCGCGCAATCGCCGCCGACGACCACCAGGCGGGCATCTCCCTCGCCGATCTACGCGAAGGCGTCGAGCGGGAATTTAAGGAAAATGAGATTTTCCCCAAAACCGACGTGATGGAAGACTGGCTGCAGCTTCTGGACCTCACGCCGGAGAACGTGGCCAGCGTCAAGCCGATCGGTCCCAACCGCGGCGCCGAGCTGGCGAGAAAGAGCATTGTCTAACCAGTCGATCATTTGTCCCCGGTTAGGCGTCGAACAGATATGAACGCCGCCTACCAACTCATTCTCGCCGGAATGCTGGTGATTGCCAATCTGCCCGTGGCGGACTTGAAAGTCGAGGGCCATCTCGCCCTCCACGACGCCACGGGCACGCCGGAAAAGCCCTTGCTGCTGCGGACCGAAGACGACTTCCGCTCGCTGTGGACGGATCTTCATGGCTCCACCGGTCGGATCAACGGCGTCACCTACTCGGCCGATCCCCCTCCGTCGATTGATTTCTCCAAGCGAATGATCCTTTTTGTGCCCTTACCGCCCAACGAACGGGCGGGTGAATACACGGCGATCGCCAAGAAGAACCGCGTTACGCTCACCTTTCGTCCGTATCCCACCGGCAGCATCGCCGTCGCCGCGGCGGGCGGAAGCTACACCCTCATCCTGCTCTCCCGGTCGCCCGAACGCGTCTACGTTGACCTACTGCGCGACGGCAAGCCGATGCCGCTTGCCGAGTTTCCCAAAGCCAAAGATTAGGTTTGTAAAAGATTAGGTTTCGATGATCAGCGTAACCGGCCCGTCGTTGACCAGTTCCACTTTCATATCGGCCCCAAATTCGCCCGTCTGCACCACGATTTCGCTCTCGGCCGAGAGCTTCTTGAGCGCCTGCACGAACCGGTGAAAACCTTCCCGACCGTCGTCGTACCCCGCGCTCCCGGTGAAGCTCGGCCGTCGACTTTTGACCGCGTCCCCGTAAACCGTAAAGTTACTGATCGCTAGAATTCCCACCGCCAAGCCCTGCGATCGCAGATCGGAGAGCGACAAATTCATCTTCCCGGCATCGTCGTTGAAGATGCGGAGCCCGAAACAACGGTCGGCGGCGCGCTCAATCTTCTCCACCGTATCTTCCCGGTTAACCGCCCCTAGAAGCACGAGTCCGGCGCCGATCTCGCCCACCGTAGCGCCATCCACCGTCACCCGAGCCGAAGAAACGCGCTGAACAACGACTCTCATTGGTTTCTACTTCCCCGTCTTGGCAAATTGCCGTCGCACCGAGATCACGTCGGCCAAATTATGCAGCTTCACCTGGATCGTTTCCAAATGAGCCGCGTCGTAAACGTCTATCGTCACGTCGATCTCCGCCGTTTGCTGCTGAATGGTCACTACCTTCAGTGCACTCACGTTCGCCTTGGACTCGCCAAAGATGCTGGAGATATCCGCGATCAACCCCGGTCGGTCGATGCACATGATCTTCAGCGCCGACGCGTACACGCGGCCGTCCGCCCCAAATGGGTAGCTAATCACGCGGCTAGGCTCCGTCTGCAGTAATGCCGCCAAATTGGGGCACACCCGTCGGTGGATGATCAATCCTCGCCCGCGGGATACGTAAGCCGCGCACTCATCTCCCGGAATAGGACTGCAACACTTCGCCCGCGCCACCTGAATGCCTGAGAAATCGCCGACCTTCGTCTCAATCTCAATCTCGCGGCTCCGGTTGACCTCGATGCCCGCGGGCGCCAATTCCGCGGCCAAGCCACGCAACTTCGCAATGGCATTCTGAACCGAAATCAGTCCGCTACCCACCCGCGCCAGGAGGTCGGTTGGGGTATCAATGCCTTCGAACCGCGTCAGCGCCTCGCGCAGCTTATCGTCGCCCATGAACAGCTTCGGATCAATCCCCAGCCGCGAGAATTCACGCTCCAAGATGTCGCGACCGCGCGCCGCGTCCTGGTCCTTATCTAGCTTCCGGAAGTAGTTCTTGAGCTTATTGCGGGTGTGCGCACTCTTCGCCTGCTCCACCCAGTCCCGGCTCGGGGTGGCGTTACTCCGGGTAATCAATTCCACCACGTCACCGTTCTTGAGCGCGGTTCCCAGCGGCAGCATGACTCCGTTGATTTTCGCCCCGATGAGGGTCAGCCCGAGCTGCGTGTGAACCCGAAACGCAAAATCAATTGGCGTCGACCCCTCTGGCAGTTCAATGACGTCTCCCTTCGGCGTGATGACAAACACCTGGTCCTGAAAGACATCGGTCGTCATTGCCTTCTTATAGTCAGATGCCGTCACGTTGTCGGCGGCAGCTTCTAGTAGTTGGGCTCGCAGTCGCGCCAGCCGCTTGGTCTCTTCGCCGGCGGAGGTGCCTTCCTTGTACGTGTAGTGAGCGGCGAAGCCGTACTCTGCCATCTCGTGCATCTCCTGGGTGCGGATCTGGATCTCGACCGTATGCCCCCGGCGATCCACCACCTTGGTGTGCAAACTCTGATATCCGTTCGGCTTTGGCTGACCGATGTAGTCGAAGTACATCGCCTGAATCGGCACAAACAGGTCGTTCACCACCCCAATCGCCACGTAGCAATCGTTCTTCGTCTCCGTGATGATGCGCAAGGCAAAGAGGTCAAAAATCTCCTCAAACTTCAGCTTCTGCTGCACCATCTTGTTAAAGATCGAAAACAGATGCTTGGGGCGACCGCGAATGTCAACAATCTTCACCCCTTCTTGCTCACACTTCTCGCGCAGCAACGCGATATCTTCCGCCAGCACTTCCTCGCGCTGCTGACGAGACTTCCCGACCAAGTCCGAAATTTCCTGGTACTCCCGGGGATGCAGGGCCTTGAAACTCAAGTCCTCAAGCTGCCACTTGATCTGCCAGATGCCCAGTCGCGCCGCGAGGGGAGCGTAGACAGCCAGCGTTTCACTAGCCACCCGCGCCCGCTTCTCCGCCGAAACGTTGTCCAGAGTCTGCATGTTGTGCAGTCGGTCGCTGAGCTTAATGACCATCACGCGATAGTCTTTCGCCATCGCCAGCATCATCTTGCGCATCGTTTCCGTACTGCGCTTGGTCTTGGCCGCCGCCCGCTGCTGTTCATCGCCCGTCTTTTCGTCGCCCTGCAACTTGGTGACCCCTTGCACCAAATGCAACACGTCATCTCCAAACTCTCGGCGAAGGAACTCGGCGGAAAATTCCTTGGAGTCTTCTAGAACGTCGTGTAGCAACGTCGCGATGACCGTGTCATCGTCCATGCGCATCTCCGCCACAATCTGCGCCACCGCAACCGGGTGATTGATGTAGGCTTCGCCGCTTTCGCGGAGCTGCTTAGAATGTGCTTGCGCGGCGATGCGATACGCCGCCAAAATCCGATCGCCATCAACATCACTTCGTTGCTGGCGCAGGGTTTCGATGACCCGAATGATGTTGTCCGGGTACGAAATGGCGGCGACTTGGTCGGATGACTCCATAGAATACCCTGCCGACGGAATATCTCGGCAGGTTTAGAATCTTAATTATAGCGACCGAATCGCCTTCAATTGTTGCGTAGTGAGCTTAACAATTGGGCATTTATTTAGGCGTACGTCCCAGTACGGCGATCTCTCGAAGAAAAAGCGTAATCGTGCCCCCGGGTCTGCCGCAAACTTGGTATCTTTCAGCGCTTCGGCAAACTCCGCCCGCAGTTTGGGATCGCTGGCCAGCATCCGTTGCGCCACTGGTTCGGTAGCGTAGTCCTCGCCGTACTCTTTCTGTTCAAACACCGCGTTAAATAATCCCCATTTCATCAGGGAATCCGGCGCCGACGGCTCGAACAGATGCGCCACCAATCGCGCCAAAGGTTGTCCGATCGGCACGACCAACGACCCGGCCGGAATCAACCGGGATTCGGTGATGCTCGCGGCGCGATAGTTGGGGGAAAACCGCGTTTCAAACGGGCTCGAGGGAAACTTCACCTGACTAAAACTCCAACTGTTCACATCCCCCGTCCAATTTGCCCGCGTGGAAAAACTCTCCACCCCGTGCCGGCGGATCGCGGCGATAGCGTCGCTCCATGCGGCCGGCACCACGTAAGCGGCGGGAGCCGTTACCGTCAGACCGGGCCGAAAGGTTTGCCGAATCGTGGTCTGCACCGTAATGGGCTTCGTTCGATCCCAGTGCGCCACCTTCGCCCCGGTAATCGCACTCGGCTGCGGGTCCCATTGATAACCATAGAACGTGAACGGGTCCGCTTTATCCGAGGTCTCCGAAGACAGGGTAATCGCATCGCCTTCCTTCGTCGCCATCCCCGCCGTGTCTGCGTCCCGATTCAACGCCTTCAGGCGCGAAACATCGGATATGCACTCCGTGGCCACTTCCGTCATCAATCGGTACGTGGCCCGCACCCGATCGCCGTATGGCTTCAAAACGTGGGTTTCCACCAGTACCGATGGTCGATTGATCAGAGCCGCGTAGCCGTGACTGTAGCGAGGGGAGAAATCTTCAATCGAAATCGGGGCCGCCGGGTTACTCCGGTCCGAAAGCTCAAAGTAGGGCGCGGTCTTGATCCCCGCCGCATTGCATCGGGCCGTCACCGAATCGTACATTCGCCGCGACCAAGTCGCGGTGGCTGCGGGCATCGTCGCTCCCCACGGTATGCCCAGGGTCAGCAAAAACTGGTGATCCGAGCCATCGGTGGTGTGATTATCGAACAGAAAGTCCGGCTTAAACTTGTGGACTAGGTCCAGTTCGGCCCGCATCTCCGGCGCATCAGCTTTCATCCAGTCCCGGTTCAAATTCAAATTCTGCGCCGTAGCCCGCCAACCCATCTCAAACGGCCCATTCTGATTGATTCGGTTGAACGGCGAAAACCGCTCGTGGGCGTCCACGCTAAAGATTGGGACGATGATCCAATTCGCTCGCTGGAGTAATTCCGGATTCTTTCCCCGGATCAGCAAATCCCTCGCCAACATCAGGGATGCGTCTTTCCCTTCTATCTCGCCCGAGTGGATGCCGTTCTGCACAAACAGCAGCGGCTTCTTGGCGTCGCGCATCCCGGCGGGGTCAAACTTACCGTCGCCGTTGATGAGCAACGCCACCATCGCCCGCCCTTCCGG
>Ga0114959_10000544_pt1 | contig 35654 bp, 28 predicted proteins | sample C_130625_EF_Meta_FD_87317 | JGI IMG/M metagenome (GOLD analysis project Ga0114959, IMG submission 87317) | Freshwater microbial communities from Lake Croche, Canada to study carbon cycling - C_130625_EF_MetaG | ecosystem: Environmental > Aquatic > Freshwater > Lake | place: Lake Croche, Canada... | reverse complement strand
GCTAAGAATTTCAATAAAGTAGGAGAGGCAGTTGTTGCTAAAAACAGTACTACTGCCAGCTATAGTGCAACAGATAAGAACATTGCCAATGGCAATACTTACTACCGCATTAAAGCAACCAACTTAGATGGTTCAATTCAGTACAGCAATATTGCCAAACTAAGTACTTATAACCTAGAATTGAGTACTTACAACTTGTACCCTAATCCATTAAAGGGTAAAGCATTGACTATCCAAATGAACAATGTAGTTGCAGGTAAATACACAGTAATTATCTACAATGCATTAGGACAAAAAGTAGTGAATCAAGTAATAGTTCATGAAGGTGGAATAGCCAATCATGTAATCAATACTGGTACACAATTGTCAGCAGGCGTTTACACTGTAAGCATCCTAGGTTCAGAAGGAAAAGTGAGTGAAACTAAATTATCAGTAGAATAAAAGAATAGAATTTAAATCCCAGCAACTATAAAAAGTTGCTGGGATTTTATAACTGATAATTAAAGGGTAACTAAAATAATTTAAAAAGTAAAATAAGATAAATGAAAAAGATAATCATTCCTATAGCAATAATGCTACTAACAATAGGAGTTGCAGAAGCACAAACACCTGATCCAAATGATCCAGGTATTGGAGGTCCTGGTAGTAGTTCTGTTGGTGCGCCTAGTAGTGATGGTGTTCCTGTAGTTCCTTTTGATGGAGGAATGAGTATCATGCTAGCAGTAAGTGGTATTAGTTATGCGGCTAAACAGTTTAAAGCAAAGAGAATCGGGCTGATAGAGGCATAGTACTTATCATTAAATCTTACAATAAAAAAAAGCGGCTATCAAAATTTGATAGCCGCTTTTTTATTTGTTTAATCATTTACTATTGCAAAATAATCTCTTTAATTGATTGTTCAAATGCTGAAATGGTAATATCTAAATCCTCATAACTAAGCGCATTATTTAAAAACCAACTTTCAAAAGCACTCGGCGGCAAATAAATTCCTTTTTGAAGCATAGCATGAAATAGCTTTTTAAAGAGTTCATTATTTGCTTTAGATGCGCTTTCTAAATCGATAACCGGATGTTCACTAAAATGAACGCTTATCATTGATCCAATAAGATTTATTACATAGGGGATTCCTGATTTTTTTAAAGCTTTTTCAAGTCCATCTTTCAAATAAGCAGTTTTTGCATCCAATTCTTGTAATAATTCAGGTTGCTCTTTTAGTGTTGATAAAAGGGTAAAACCTGCTATCATGGCAATAGGGTTACCACTTAATGTCCCAGCTTGATACACATTTCCTAATGGAGACACAACCTCCATAATATGTTTTTTGCCTCCAAATGCGCCTACAGGCATTCCTGCACCAATTACTTTACCATAAGTAACTAAGTCTGCATCCACCTTTAATTTTTCTTGTACGCCTCCTAATGCTAATCTAAAACCAGTCATCACTTCGTCAAAAATGAACACAATATTATTCAAATCACATAATGAGCGTAGACCTTCTAAAAACCCTTCTTTTGGCAATATGCAGCCCATGTTTCCAGCTACTGGCTCTACAATGATTGCAGCAATTTCATTTATATTCTCAGAAATTAATCTTTTTACAGCTTCTAAATCATTATAAGCACAAGTGAGTGTATCATTTGAAACTCCAGCAGTAACACCGGGTACAGTTTGTATATTAAATGTAGCTAATCCACTTCCTGCTTTTACCAAAAAACTATCTGCATGTCCATGGTAGCATCCTTCAAATTTGATAATTTTATTTTTTCCTGTATATCCTCTTGCTACTCTTATCGCACTCATACAAGCCTCTGTTCCACTGCTTACCATTCTGATTAAGTCCACATTTGGCGCCATACTTTTAATTAATTCCGCCATTTTTATTTCTAATTCTGTAGGTGCTCCATAAGAAGTAGAATACACAGCTTGAGCTTGAATAGCAGAAATTACTGGTTCGTATGCATGACCAAGTATCATTGGTCCCCATGATGCGATATAGTCAATGTATTTATTACCATCAACATCATATAAATAGGCTCCTTTTGCTGATTGAATAAAAATGGGCGTACCCCCAACACTTTTAAATGCACGTACTGGAGAATTCACACCACCTGGAATAGAACTTTGAGCCCTTGAAAACAATGAAATACTATTACTTATATCCATAAAATTGTCGTTTAATTATAACTTGCTTCTTTCTTTTTTAAATACAAAGATTATTAATAAATAGTTTTTAATAAATCAATGCAAATAAAACCACAAATGATTCATTTACGTCAACCAAGATTTTACAATTCAATTTCTTTGTTAATTAGTTTATATTAATTAGGTATCTCGATGAGTATTAAAATATTGCAACAATTAAATAAAGAAAAGCACCATAAAAAGTAGGCTGGGGGTTTGTATCTGTTAGTTTTACTGCTTATTGTAATTGCTGTATGAATAAGTTCTTTTTTCTTGTATTTAGTCTTTTAATTGGAAAGTTATCAATCGCCCAAAAACCAGATAAAGTGCTATGGTTTGATAAGCCTGCTCGTTTTTTCAATGAAAGTCTTTTATTGGGCAATGGCACGCAGGGTGCTACATTACTTGGTGGGATTAACAAAGAAAAAATTTATCTCAACGATGCCACGCTTTGGTCGGGCGAGCCAGTGAACGATTCCGTCTATACTGATTATTATAAAAATCTGCCTGCTGTCCGTGAGGCATTGGAAAAAGAAGATTATCCAGCAGCCGAAACATTAGCCAAAAAGCTACAAGGGCACTATAGTCAAGCCTATATGGCTTTAGGCACGCTTTACCTTAATCTGCATCACGATACTTTGGTAACTAATTATTATCGCGACCTCAATTTAGATAGTGCCATCTCTACTGTACATTACACAGTCAATGGTGTGCAATATCAAAGGGAATATTTTGTGTCCAATCCTGACAAAGTCATCATCATAAAGCTAAAAGCCAGCAAAAAAGGAGCGTTGAACTTTGATTTGGGTTTCAATAGTGTATTGCGTTATGGGTTTGAAAAACACAATAATGGCATTAAAGCAGTGGGATATGCACCGTATATGCAAGACGCTTCGGTAGGAGGGATTCCTAGGGAAATATTTTACGACCCCAATAGGGGCATTCATTTTGGAGCAAACATCGCAGTAAAATCAACTGATGGCAAACAAGCAATTGGCGATAGTACCATACACATTTCAGATGCAACCGAGGCAATTATTTATGTATCCCTAGCCACCAGTTTTAATGGGTTTGACAAAGATCCTGTGAAACAAGGAAAGCTATACAAACCTGTTGCAGAAACCATCCTTCAAAAAGCAATGGCTAAAGATTTTACAGCCATCAAAAAAGCACATATTGCGGATTATAGAAAATTCTTTAGCCGTGTTGATTTGAATCTAGGATGGAATAAAGGTGAAAAAGCCAAACCAACAGATGCAAGATTAATAGCGTATGCAACAGGTGTAGAAGACAAAGCTTTGGAAGCTATGTATTTCAACTTTGGTCGTTATCTCTTAATTAGCAGTTCTCGTACGCCAAGTATTCCCGCCAACCTGCAAGGCATTTGGAGCTATTATTTACGCCCTCCTTGGCAGTGTAACTATACCACCAACATTAATGCACAAGAAAACTATTGGCCATCCGAAACAACCAATCTATCTGAATTGCACCTTTCTTTATTGGGTCAGATTGAAAATATCTCCAAAACGGGTAAGAACAATGCCAAGAATTTCTACAACTGTAGGGGTTGGTGCTGCGGACACAATTCGGATCTGTGGGCCATGAGCAACCCTGTTGGAGAGCAAAAAGGAAGAACCAATTGGTCTAATTTCACCATGGGCGGCAGTTGGCTAAGCACCCATATTTGGGAACATTTTTCCTTCTCACAAGACACGACTTATCTCAGAAACCAAGGTTATCCTCTTATGAAAGGCGCTGCATGGTTCTGCTTGGATTTTTTAGTAAAAGATAAAAAAGGGAAACTCGTTACATCACCTTCCACCTCTCCTGAAAATAGGTTTTTTACGGATGCTGGTTTCAATGGGGCAGTCTTGTATGGTGGCACTGCCGATTTAGCCATCATTCGAGAATGTTTTATCAAAACCATTAAAGCAACCAAAGTACTAGGAATAGATGCCAAGTTTGCCGATTCATTGAACAATGCACTTCAAAACTTGCATCCTTATCAAATAGGCAAAGAGGGCAAACTGCAAGAATGGTATCACGACTGGAATGACCCCGATCCCAAACACCGCCATCAATCTCATTTGATTGGCTTATATCCTGGGGAGCATATTACGGTAGAAAAAACACCCGAACTGGCCAATGCTTGCAAAAAAACTTTGGAAATAAAAGGTGATGAAACAACTGGCTGGAGCAAGGGCTGGCGCATTAACCTATGGGCAAGATTGAAAGATGGCAACCACGCTTATAAAATGTATAGAGAGTTGTTGCGCTATTTACCTCCGATAGGAGATACCGTTATATATAAAGAACCCGGAGGCACTTACCCGAATCTATTAGATGCTTGCCCACCATTTCAAATTGATGGCAATTTTGGCGGTACGGCGGCCGTGGCTGAAATGCTCCTTCAATCTACGGAAGAGCATATAGAGTTACTCCCAGCACTTCCTACCGCTTGGCAATCAGGTTCAGTAAAAGGATTAAAAGCTAGAGGTGGTTTTACGGTGAATTTGCATTGGAAAGAGGGAAAAGTTACTAGCTATGAAATATTATCAAAGACGCCACGGAATGTTTTAGTAATAGCTAATGGTAAAAAGAAAATGGTATTGAGTAAGAAAGGGTAGCAATATTATAGTCTGAACCACTGATTAAACTGATTCACTTGATTAATATGAATAAAAAATCATGCAAATCCCTAAATCCTGTAAATCCTGATTCAGACAAACTACTCATTGATCCGGAAAATCAATCCTGCCAATCCTGTAAATCCTGATTCAGACAATTCATAAATGGTTTTCTATGAAATCTGACCTTTGAGAAGAAACTTTTTTATTTGATATAAATAGACGGGTTCAATACTTTAAAAAAAGTTTTCAGGAACCAATTAATCCTTGTTAGAACTTCTGACAAACTGAATGTAAATATTTCCCATCAGAAGTTCTGATGGGTGTATCTAATTATCTCCTGTCAGATGTTCTGACGGACTGCCGCTAACTGCGGGGAAGGTTTCAGAACTTCTGACGGCAAGAAATCAATTGTCGGCAGGCTATCAGAACTACTGATGGGGTGAATTCAATCGCCGGCGGCCTGTCAGAACATCTGACAGCGTGTTTTTAATTGTCGGCAGGCTATCAGAACTTCTGACAGCTTCCCGGAGCTTGTAAGTGACCGTCAGAACTTCTGACGGCGTGGCAACAATCCCAATTTATTTAAGAAAAATTAAATTAGTGCATTAACCATATCTCCTTATCCTTTTCATCCAGCATAATAATTAGCCCATAAATCGAATTAATATTACACCAATGCCATTTCCTTATTTTTGATTGATGCTATTGAGATTTGTAAATTTATGAGTTAGCAGCTATTTTGGGACATTGTAAATAAATTGAAGTTTTATGTTTGATTGGACAAAACGAAATCTGATTTTATCAAATCTTATACTCTTATTTACAATTAAATTACTTTTTCTCTCGACTTCTTGCAATAATGTTGATCAAAATACATTCAATGACAATTCTGATTTGACGCAAAATTTCGACTCTTCATTATTACTTCTTCAACCAATTTTTCTTGACACAACAATAGGAATGAAATGCGGGTCAGCATTTGCTAAAGACTCTACTTCTTGGACTTGGGGTGGGACATTTTTTGAGACAGACTTTAAAGGGAGTGCTTTGATTAAAATTAAAGACACATTCGTTTATTTACGTGCGACAGATAACTTGGGTATATACAAAAACAAGCAAAATGTATGTTCTATTTATACAGGGAATAACTATGCTATAAAAATAGAACTTAAACAAAAAGGTAAAATAGAAAAGTTTCTTACCTCCTATATTGGTAAGATTACAATTACAAAAGACAAGCATACCAAAATTTTGGACGTTTATGGAGGTATTTGGTGCAACAAATAAACAGCTGCTAATAATTAAGTTTTCGTTGCGTCTGAAGGACATGCAATGAAAACCCAATTAGAATAAAACCAGCGCATATAAGCTACTCTATTGTTATGACTTAACAGATACCTATTATTTCTAATTCATATTTCACACTGTAGTGTTTCCTATTACAAGGGCTAAGGCTTTCGTTATATATTTATCGCCTTTATAAATAAGTTATGGGTCATAAAAAACTAGTAAGGTTCGAGGCAATAAAAACGTTTAGCAATGTGTTGGAATACCCCGAAGGGATGGCGGGTAATTGGCATAATTTCTTTAAAAACAACCATCCTATTACATTAGAATTGGCTTGTGGAAAAGGAGAATATGCAGTAGGGCTTGGAAGGATGCACCCGAATAGAAATTTTATTGGAATAGATATAAAAGGAAACAGAATTTGGCGTGGCGCAAAAACGGCTATAGATGAAGGATTGACCAATGTATGTTTTCTAAGAAGCGAAATAGATAAAATAACCAACTACTTCGCAGCAAATGAGGTATCGGAAATTTGGATCACCTTTCCCGACCCACAACTCAGGCTTTCTAAAGCAAAAAAAAGATTAACGCATCCTAAATTCCTAAGATTGTACCAGCAATTGCTGCAATCAGATGGCATTATTCATTTAAAAACTGATAGCCCTGATTTATACAACTTCACTAAAACGGTTATCAACTTATTTGAATTGCAATTGTTAGTTGACTTCAGCGATGCGTATCATGAGCAAGAAATTGATAAAGAATTGCTGATTAAAACGTATTACGAAAGCTTAGATATTGCCAAAAGCAATAGAGTACACTATTTAAAGTTTCAGATAAATAAGCCTTTATTGGCTGAAAAGGATGAGCTTCTTAAAAAACTAATTAATGAACCTGATTGAACATAAGGAGGAAATTTATTACATAGATGCATCTGGGTTGGCTGTATTTACAGAAGCATATCATTTAGAAAGAGGCTATTGTTGCGGTCATGGTTGTAGGCATTGTCCATACGAATATGAGGCAGTACCCGAGCCTAAAAAAAGCAAGCTTTTATCTACACGAAATCAATCAAAAACAGCCAATAAAAAATAGATTATTCACCACCACATAGGATCATAGACACATAGGTATCAAAATCTTCAGCACTATTATGTAGTTAAGTTTATACCTTTTTAAATTTAATCAATTTACGTTTCTCTGTGTTCTATTTTACCTCTCTTTAATACATATTCCTATTTCCCTAAGTGTCTATGAGCCTATGTGGTCAAAAATTATATGGTAGACTAACAAAAAATTTATTTAAAAGAATATGCTTATAAATAATTATCAATCTGCACTTTTAGAAGCCGGTTGTGATGAAGCAGGAAGAGGGTGCTATGCTGGACCCGTTTTTGCGGCAGCGGTTATTTTGCCAAAAGATTTTTACCATCCATTGCTTAATGATAGCAAACAAGTAAAGCCATCCAATAGAAATCTTTTGAAAAAAATTATTGAAGAAAATGCGCTCAGTTTTGGTGTAGCAATGGTAACTAACGAAGAAATTGATGTAATTAATATTCTTCAAGCATCATTCAAGGCCATGCACTTAGCGATAGATAAACTATCCATAAAGCCAGAATTGTTGTTAATAGATGGCAATAGATTTAACCCTTATCCTAATATTCCACATAAATGTATTGTGAAAGGTGATGGAAAATTTGCCCACATTGCAGCAGCAAGCATTTTAGCCAAAACATATAGGGATAGTTATATGGAAGAATTAGATGCGATACATCCTGAATATGGTTGGAAAAAAAACAAGGGTTATGGCACAGCCGTTCATAGAAAGGCAATTGAATCTCATGGACTCACTCCTTACCATAGAATAAGTTTTGATATACTCCCTAAGTAGAATCAATAATCAGATTTAATTCTTTTTTCGTCCAAATCAATTAATATATCAAGTTACTTTGCATCAATTAATTTAAAGTATGAAACAACTATTTTTTATTTTTTTTATGGCATTTGTGAGTAGCCATTTAAGGGCAAACGATACCATTATTATTCGTAAAGACCCAAGATTAGATGTACTAGCAAGTAAGCAAGCTGCTATTAATAAGCGAGGTTCATTATTAACAAGCACAGGCTTTTACAAAGGATATCGCATTCAATTGATTAGTTCTACCAATCGCGATCAAGCAAATAATATCAAGACAGATGCGCTTAAAAGATTTCCTGATGAAAAAGCCTATCTGCTATATAATTCACCTTATTTCAAAGTAAGAATGGGCAATTTTATAAAGAAAGAAGATGCTGAAAAATTCCGTCAAAAGCTGAATAAATATTATCCAAGTGGCATTTATGTAGTGGACGATGCAATAGAATATACACCTAAAGATGACGAAGAAATTCCTGCCCAATAGCTGCTCCATTTGATATTAATACTTCGCAACATAAAATCCAATCCATTAAATAAAAAATAAATGATGCTTGTAGATAAAATTAAAGAATTAGCCTCTCAGCTAGCCCCTACCTATATTGATATTCGAAGACATATACACGCCAATCCTGAATTAAGCTATCAAGAATTTGCTACAAGTGCATTTATCAAATCTAAATTAACTGCACTTCAAATACCATTTCAATCAATGGCTACAACAGGAATTGTAGCTATTATTGAATGTAAAAACCCAACAAGTCGCACTATTGCCCTTCGAGCAGATATGGATGCACTACCAATTGTTGAAGAAAACAAGGTGCCCTACCAATCTACCAATCATGGGGTAATGCACGCTTGCGGACATGATGTTCATTCAGCTGTTTTATTAGGTGCTGCGCATATCATTTCCACTTTAAAATCTGAGATTGAGGGAACTGTCAAACTTATTTTTCAACCGGGGGAAGAGCGCAATCCCGGTGGAGCAAGCATCATGATTAAAGAAGGGGTTTTAGAAAATCCCAAACCAGAAGGTATTATTGCATTACACGTAAATCCTAGTTTGCCGGTGGGTAAACTTAGTTTTAGAGAGGGAAGAGTAATGGCAAGTGCTGATGAAATTTATATCACTATCAAAAGCAAGGGTGGTCATGCAGCTGCACCTCATTTAACAGCCGATACCATTCTTATTGCATCCCAACTGATTGTTTCTTTACAGCAAATTATCAGTAGGAATTGTAATCCGCTTTCCCCTTCAGTTTTGAGTATTTGTAGCATTCAAGGAGGAAATACTACCAATGTTATTCCAAGTCAAGTTTCGCTTATGGGCACTTTTAGGGCTATGGATGAAACATGGCGTTTCAAAGCCCATGAACTCATTACAAAACATGCAATTGGTTTGGTGGAAGCAATGGGAGCAGAAATAGATTTTAAAATAGATGTTGGCTACCCTACAGTAGATAATGACCCAGCTTTTACACAAACTGCTTGGCAATTGGCAAAAGATTATATGGGAAATGAAAAAGTAGAAGAAACCGAGATTCGTATGGGTGCAGAAGATTTTGGCTATTATACCCAGCAAATCCCAGGATGTTTTTTCCGATTAGGCGTAAGAAATGAAGCAGAAGGCATTATTCATAATGTACATACACCTCAATTTAATATTGATGAATCTGCTATAGAAACAGGCATTGGCATTATGGCTTGGCTTGGAGCAACAGCTAAAGTGTAGGGGAGTAGTAAGTTTTAGGTAATAAGTATTTGGGTTGAATGCTTTTTGAAATAGATTTCTTAACTGTGAAATTATTCTTTCAATATTCTTGAGCGAAATATAAGTTTGGGATAATGCACATTAATCATTTAAAAACTATCACCCAAGCCCTTTATTCCTATTAACCTTGTATGCTAGTAATTAATATTCTATTCTGTATTACTGCTCATTTTGTATTATAAACATTAAATATATTGTCAGGCAGGATTTGTTTAGAAAATATAATTCCACTTGTTTGATAGGTTAATATATATTTGCGTTCTAAATGAAAAAATTATGAGTTTACGTCTTGGTGATATTGCACCTAATTTTAAAACCAATACATCTATTGGCGAAATTGATTTTTACGAATACCTTGGAGATAGCTGGGGAATATTGTTCTCCCATCCTGCTGACTACACGCCGGTTTGTACTACTGAACTTGGAAAAACTGCTTCACTAAAAGGGGAGTTTGAAAAAAGGAATGTGAAAGTATTGGCTTTGAGTGTAGATAGCGTAGAAAAACACAAAGGATGGATTAATGATATTAATGAAACCCAAAATGTGTCAGTTGAATTTCCTATCATAGCCGATGAGGATAAAACAGTTGCGAATTTGTATGATATGATTCATCCAAATGCTTCAGAAACCTTTACAGTTCGTTCTTTATTCATTATTGGTCCAGATAAAAAAGTAAAACTATTTATTACTTATCCAGCTTCAACCGGTAGAAACTTCAATGAAGTGTTGCGTGTAATTGATAGTCTTCAACTTACTGCTAACTACAGCGTAGCTACTCCAGCAAATTGGGCAGATGGTGAAGATGTAATTGTAGTTCCTGCTATCAAAACAGAAGATGCAATTGCTAAATTTCCAAAAGGTGTAAAGGTTGTAAAACCATATTTAAGATACACACCTCAGCCTAATAAAGATTAAGAAACCTTCTTATATAAACCAAAGGGCATATTCAAATTGAGTATGCCCTTTTTCTATTCTATATTTCCTAACTCTATACCATCTTATACCTTTTCCCCGGTAAACAAGCAATTACGTTTTGCAATTCTAAATTCAATATAGCAGCAGCAACTGAACTACTACTTAATCCAGATTGCAAATACAATTCATCTATATGAACAGAATCATTGCTTTTCATAAGAATGGTAGTGAGTGCTTTTTCATCGTCATTCAATTCTATAAACAATTCTTTCTGACGTTTTGGACTAACCTTCTTGGTTTGCCATCCCAATTCTTCTAGCAATTGCTCAACAGTCAAATAAATCGTAGCCTTTTTTTGTTGAATAAGTTTTAAACAGCCACTGCTTTTTGCATCATTTATTTTTCCAGGAATGGCAAATAAGTCTCTATTGTAATTATATGCCAATTCAGCTGTAATCATACTACCGCCTTTAGCAGCAGTTTCTATAACAATCGTTGCATCGGCCATACCTGCAACAATTCTATTTCTTTTGGGAAAATTGTGTTTGTCAGGCAATGTTTTACTTGGAAATTCTGTGAGCAAACCTCCCATTTGTAGCATTTCTTTAGCCAATACTTTGTGTTGACCGGGATAAATGGTATCTAACCCATGGGCCAAAACACCCACAGTTTCCAATTGATTTTGAAGAGCAGCTTTGTGGGCTATGGCATCAATACCAAACGCCATCCCGCTAACAATCAGTGCATTTTGTGCTTGCAGCCCATTGACTATTTGTTCAGTTATCTGCTTGCCATATTCGGTATTTACTCTAGTACCAATAATGCTAATCACTTTGCTATTATTCAAGTCAGCAGTGCCTCTATAAAATAAAATGGTTGGCGCATCATAGCAATTGAGCAATCTTTTTGGATATCTTTCATCAGTTAAAAACAGAGGTTCTATATGGTGCTTTTTACAAAAAGCAATTTCACTTTCTGCCCAAGTGAAATCATTCATTTCCTTAATGGCTTTTGCTTTTAACTCTCCAATACCCTCTACACTACTCAATTCCTTTTTAGATGCAGTGAAAATAGCTGTGGCACTACCAAAATGCTCCACTAATTGCTTAGCTTGAACAACTCCAATACCATTAATCCTAGTCAATCCAAAACGATATACCAACTCATTATCCATCCTTTATTACTACTGTCTTGATAGCATTTATAATTCTTCATTTACAAACTCCATCAAATTCTTTATGTAGCTAGGAGATAAATCAAACTTTAGCCCTGCAGTTTCATACAAAACAGGTAAGGTTTTGGTGCCACCAAGTTTCAATGCATTGATATAGTTGCTTAGTCCTTTTTTAGGGTTCTTTTTATATTGCTTCCACAATCCTATAGCTCCTAATTGTGCTATCCCATATTCTATGTAGTAAAAAGGTACTTCAAACAAATGCAATTGTCTTTGCCAAGCAATGGCTCTATACATTTCTACACCAGTAAAATCAATAGAATTGGTTGAAAATTCTTTCAATATCTCCGACCATTTTTCTGTTCTTTCTTCTATTGAATGAGATGGGTTTTCATAAATCCAATGTTGGAATTTATCAATAATAGCTATCCATGGAAAAATAGTAATCGTTCTTTCTAGCTGGTGTTGTTTTGCCCTTAACAAATCTGCTTCATTATCAAAGAAACTTTCCCAATGGCTCATGCTAATTAGCTCCATAGACATACTTGCTACTTCTGCTATTTCCATTGGATATTCTTTAAAGGCATTCAATTTTAATTGATGTGCAAGAAATGAATGAATGGCATGTCCTCCTTCGTGAATCATGGTGGTTACATCGCTCATTTGCCCTGCTGCATTCATAAAAATAAATGGAGCACCACTTTCTGCAAGCGGACAATTATATCCACCCGGTGCTTTACCATTTCTGCTTTCCAAATCAAAATGCTTTAACTCTTCCATTTTCTTTAAGCAGTCAGCAAAAAATGGTTTTATTTTTTCAAAACAAGCTATCGTTTTTTCTAAAAGCTCTTTACCAGTTTCAAAAGGTTTTAATGGTTGTGTTCCTTTGGGTTCTGCCTCAATATCCCAAGGTTTTAAAATGTCTAAACCAAGTTTTTCTTTTTTCTTGGCATAAATGGTATCTATCAATGGAAGCACATGCAACTTAACTGCTTCATGGAATTTAAAACAATCTTCCTTAGTATAATCAAAACGACCAAGCTCTACAAATTTGTAATCTCTATAATTTGCGAATCCAGCGTTTAATGCTATTTGATGACGTTTTGCTATTAATGAACCAAACAATTCATGCAAAACATCGCTATCCTGCATTCGCCTTTCTTGAATTTTCTTATAAACTTCTTCTCTCAAGCCCCTGTCTTCACTTTCTAAAAATTTAGATGCTTGTTGAAGCGTATATTCTTTTTCATTTACTTGAACCGTCATCTTACCTGCAATCATTCCATATTGTTGCTGCATCACGCTTAATTCAGCTTGAAGTGGTACGTTTTCCTCTCTAAATAACTCTATGTTCTTCTTTACATTTCTTATTAAGAGCGCATATTTTTCTTTATCAAGCTTTTTTAAATAAGGTGATTTTAATAGTTTTTTATTTAGTGCATTGCTTGCAGATTGTATTTGCGGCTGTATTTCCATACAGAAGAAATTAAATGCCTCTTCTAACGACTTATCTGTTGTATCGCAAGTCATTTTTATTTGTCTCCAACATGCATCTTCACTTACAATGGCTTCTACTTCATCTATATCGCGAATCCATTCTTCCAAATCTTTTACATTGGTTATTTTTCTTTTTAGTAATTCTTTAAAATAAGGGTCTAATGATTTCCAATCAGTAACGATGAAATCTTTGGGTAAATATTTACGTTTAAACTTTTTAATGTCTGCGGAAAGCGCCATAATGAGATAATTTTATTTAAGCAAAAATAATAGGTACAAAAATCTAATGTGATAAGGGGTGGGTAAGTTTTAAGTTATATGTAATAGATAGTAAAAGCTTTTTAAAATGATTTGGTAATACTTAAGCTATTCTAGATAAATTAATTTATTAGGATATTCAGCAATATGCGCTTTCAGCATACTTCTCACAACATCGTTTTCAGGATAGGGCGTTAATTGCTCTTTAATAAAATGTGTATTCAATGCTTCTTTTGCCTCTGTTTCTATAGTTCCCATTCCATAAAACTTGCCATTTTCTACCAAGATATACGTATTGTAAGCCTCTTTTATCAGAAATGTTTTCAGCTCTTTTTGTGCATCGGCAATTATTTGCTGCACCAATTCATTGTGAAAGGTTACAGAAGGCAAATCTTCGTTTGCAGAAGTAGTTCTATCTAAAAAACATAAGGAAGGATGCAGGTTATATGTTTTCACCCATTGCCAAAGCGTACTATGGGCATGAGCAAAAAGACTAAACGAGGCAATTGGCTGTAAAAACTTCTTCTTTTTATCTATGCCAAATCGCAAGTATCCGTTTCTATCTTCAAAAGTATATATAGCATATTGGTGTTCATAATGCTTTTGACTTTTATTAAAAGCCGGCCAAAGCCTTTTTATTTCAATACTTTCTAAAAGCGCAGCCATTAGTTCTGTGGGACAATCCTTGAAAGTAATATCATGAATTTCTCTCATAAAGTCTTGCTTTTGTTTGCTTGGTTTATTATTCGAGAAATGAGAAACTACCCTTTTTCTTATGTTTTTTGCTTTGCCCACATACACCACTTTTCCCGCTTTGTTATGAAAGTAATATATGCCACTAGTTTGAGGCAATTCGTCTAAAATAGATTCATTTACATGGGGCGGTAAATACCTATTAGCGTTTTTTTTTACCATTTTATCCAACTCCCCGCTTTTATCATTTGCCAATAACAATTCAAAAAGTAAGGAAGTGGCTAGTGCATCTCCTGCCGCTCTGTGGCGATCATTTACTTGGATATTCAATTCTCTACAAACCGTTCCTAATCCATATTTGGGAAGATTGGGAAATATCTTTTTGGTCAATCTGATAGTGCAGAGTTTGTGTGTGGTTAAATTATAGCCTTCATGGGCCAATTGTTTTTTTACAAAGCTGTAATCGAAGTTTACATTGTGGGCTACAAAAACCCTGTCCTTTAAAAGATTAAAAATGTTTTCAGCTAATGAGTTGAATGGCGGTGCTGTTGCCACCATTTCATCAGTAATTCCTGTAAGGCTTTGCACATATTTTTGAATAGGAATTCCGGGATTGACTAACGTAGAAAACTTGCCTTCTATTTTTTTGCCGTCATGTAATACAATAGCAATTTCGGTAATACCATTTGCGCCTGCGTGGTCTCCTGTTGTTTCTATATCTACTATTGCAAACATGGGTTAAAAATTTATTTTGTTCTTATGGCTACTACAGGATCCATTTTGGCTGCAATTGAGGCAGGAATAATACCCGAAAGCACCCCCAACACTATGCAAATACTCAAAGCTAGTCCAACAATTGTTGGTGCAATAAATATGGGAAATGGTAAAACACTACTTAATACCGTTGCCAATATCCAAACGAAAAACAAACCAATCAGCCCACCTATAATACATAAGAAAGCACTTTCTAACAAAAACTCTGTAAGAATAGTTCTGCTCTTTGCCCCAATAGCTTTTTTAAGTCCTATTTGGCTAGTTCTTTCTCTCACAGTTACAAACATAATGTTGGCAACACCAAAAGCCCCAACAATCAAACTCAGTCCTGCAATTGCCCATCCACCAATATTAATAGAACCAAAAATGGAATCCATTTTATCTGAGAAAGAACTGATATCGTTTAAACTAAAATTATCTGCTTGAGTAGGTTTAAGTCTTCTTATTTGTCGCACTACAGATTGTAGTTCATCCTGCAATGCCTTTGTAGCCACCCCTTCTTTTCCTTGAATAAGTATAGATGGATTGGTTTTATCAGGATTATACACACTAGCAAAATAGGTATAAGGGGTAATGAGTGCATTGTCAAAATCAAAAATATTTACAAACGATTGACCTTGTTTTTTCATAACTCCCGTTATTACAAGCTTTCTACCCTTAAATCCTATTTCCTTTCCTATTGCAAGCGATGGTTTTCCATACAATTGTGTAGCAATTTCACTTCCAATTACTACAGATGGAGTGCCTCTTTCAAATTCGCCATCGGATAAGTATCTTCCTTCCTGTGTTTCTATCGATTGAATTTTACTGAAATCTTCCGTAGTTCCAAAGATGGTAATGTTTGCCAGAATATTGTCTCTATAGCTTGCATTGCCCACCTCTCTACACAAGAAAGCGATATTACCCGTAAGGAAACTCTTTGCTTTTATATAGTGCATCTCCTCTATTTTGGGAGTAGGCCTATTGATGTATTTCCACCAAGGATAGTTGTTTCCGCCACCATATTCCCATTTGTCTAAATAAATGCTGTTTGAGCCCACTTGTTTAATATCGCCACTTACTTTTCTCTTCAAGCTATCAACCGTTGCAAGCACCCCAATAATGCAAAATATACCAAAAGACACCCCCAATAAAGACAAAAAAGTGCGTAGTTTATTAGCTTTTAATTCACCAATAGCCATCCGAAAGCTATTCCATAATATCGTTGCCAATCTTAGCATAACGTAAAAATAGGGATATGAAAGTTATGAAGTGAAATATATAACACTTAATAGATGGTTTGATGGGTTGATTGAATTGATTTTGGGAAAATAAAGTGGATTTAACCAAGAGTATAAGTGAGCATCTGCTTAAAAAATGGTTTACTAGGTTAAGAAGAAATTTTTGGTGTCAAAATGAATTTTGTCATCGTTGGAATAAATTCTGTCAACGTTAGAATGAGTTTTGTCATCGTTGGAACGAGTTCTGTCAACGTTAGAATGAATTCTGTCATCGTTAGAATGAGTTTTGTCAAGGTTAGAATGAGTTTTGTTGACGTTGGAACGAGTTTTTTGTAAATAGAATGAATTTTGTTGACGTTAGAATGAGTTTTGTCATCGTATTTTTTGTGTTTTTTGACAATTGGGAGTATTTTTATAGTGGTGAAATATCTTACGATTGAATTGGTATTCTTAACGTCATAATGGTTCTAATGACATTATGCCCCCATCCCTTAAAGGAATATAGCGGATAAGGCGGGGTAACTGCGTTAGTGCGCAAGTGATTGAAATGGAAATCCTTTTTGTCCCGCAGGGCAAAAAGATTGGAATGGAAAGCACGACCCGTAGGGATGCGCCCAAATAAAAAACTTTATGATTTCAGAATTATTCCGCTTGGCGAGATGTTAGAACAGCACATCTTGTTATTAAGATGAAATGGATTTTAAATCAATACATAGTGAGGAAGCAATAAAGTTGTCCGAGTTTTTCGGACAACTTTAAATTCAATTCTCAGATAAAAGCGACGGTTTGATTTTGAGAAATGTTTCTTGCTATCAATTAAATAACTATTTCAAACTACAAATCCCCCTACCCAAAAATAATTTTATTCTCAGCACCCGTCCATTTGCCAAATCTTTTTTCTACGGCAGAAAAACGGTGGTTGAATATCTTGCTCAATTGCGCTTTTACTAGTATTACGTTGGCAATATCGCCCAAAATCCAAAAAGGTATTTTGTAATGAACAATGTCTGTCATTTCCACACCACCTTCAACTGCTTTAAAATGGTGTTGGTGATGCCACATACAGTAAGGGCCATAGCGCTGTTCATCCACAAAAAATTGCTTGTCTGCCACATGAGATATTTCTGTCATCCAATACATAGGAATGTTCAATAAAGGGCAAACGGTGTATTCAATTATTTGTCCCGCATACATTTTATCGCCATGATGTTGGCTAATAATTTTAAACCCAAGATGGTCAGGCGTTATTTCTTTCAAATTGGCAGGATTGCTAAAGAAATCCCATGCTTTATCTAGGCTTACTGGAATGTTTTGTACTGTTTTTAGCGAATAAACTTTACTCATGTTTCATACTTTTTATTACCAAACAGAAGCAATGCAAATAGGTTCTCTAGTAATTGGTTTAATTTGCCCCACATATTTATAAATAAAGAATTATGACAAAGCTTGAGCAGCAACAAAAGTTTAATGATGCATATCAATTATTAAATAACCAACAAAAACTTGCAGTAGATACAATTGAAGGTCCCGTAATGGTAATTGCAGGCCCGGGCACAGGAAAAACACAGATATTAAGTGCACGCATTGGTAAAATATTAAACGATACCGATGCCCTTCCTCAAAACATTCTATGCCTCACTTATACCGATGCAGGAGTGGTTGCCATGAGAAAGCGATTGCTACAATTTATAGGTGCCGAAGCATACAAAGTGAATATTTACACCTTTCATGCTTTTTGTAATGATGTAATTCAAGACAATTTAGGCTTGTTCGATAAAACAGCTTTAGATGCCATTTCCGATTTAGAAACCATTGAATTATATACAGAACTCATAAACAATTTCGATAAAGACCATCCTTTAAAACGCTACAGAGGCGATGTGTATTTTGAAATTAACAACCTAAAAAACCTGTTCAGCAACATGAAAAAAGAAGGCTGGACAGTAGCATACATTAACCAATGTGTGGATGAATACATTGCAGATTTGCCATTTAGAGATGAGTTTGTATATAAAAGAGCCTACAAACAATTTAAAGCAGGCGATTTAAAGCAAAACAAAATTGATGAAGAGATAGAGAAAATGACCAAGCTGCGAGCAGCAGTAAATGAGTTTGACAATTATCAAGCATTGATGCGCAAAAGAAATCGATACGATTTCAATGATATGATTAATTGGGTAATCAAAGCTTTCGAGGAGCAGCCCTTCTTATTGCAACGATACCAAGAGCAGTTTCAATATATTTTGGTGGATGAATACCAAGATACAAGTGGTACTCAAAATAAAATCATCTCACAATTAATCTCTTTTTGGGATGTACCCAACGTGTTTGTTGTTGGCGATGACGACCAAAGTATTTATCGTTTTCAAGGAGCCAATGTAGAAAACATGCTTGCTTTTGCGCTTAAGTATGAAAAAGACTTACTAAAAGTGGTACTTACCAATAATTATAGAAGCATACAACCCATTTTAGATGTAAGTAAAATAGTTATTGAGAATAATAATGAACGCTTAGTAAATCAAATTGAAGGCTTAAGTAAAGATTTGATTGCCGCTAATAAGAAATATGAAAACACTATTTTCAAACCACAATTAGTAGAGTATCAAACCCCCGTAGAGGAAATGATACACATTACTTTGCAAGTAGAATCTCTTTTGGCGAAAGGCATTGAACCCGGTAGAATTGGTATTATTTATAAAGAAAACAAATACGGTGAAGAACTTACAGAATACTTAAAAATCAAACAGATTCCTGTATTCAGCAAACGAAGCCAAAACTTATTTACCATTCCTTTTGCAAAAAAAATCATCACCATGTTGCGCTATTTAGCAGCAGAACATGATGCTTCTTTTGGCGGTGAAGCAATACTGTTTGAAATATTGCATTATGATTGGTTTCAAATTCCAGCAATAGAAATAGCCAAGTTGTCTGTTGAAGTAAGTAGTAGGGCCTTTAGTGCTAATAAAACCACCCTCCGATCTATACTAATTGAAAAAAGCAATGAACCGAAGCAAGATTTATTTAGTGTAAGTATGCACCCTTCATTGGCTGCTGCGAGCAATCAAATAGAAAAATTAATTGCTTTTTTTCCCAATCTTTCCTTGCAGCATTTGTTTGCTTCAATCATACAATCTACCAATATCCTCAAGCACATTATGCAGAGTGAGGAAAAGATTTGGCTACTGCAAGTGCTAAATGCTTTGTTTGACTTTATAAAAGAAGAAACACGTAGAAATCCAATGTTAACTCTAGAACAGTTGGTAATTACATTAGAATTAATGATTAAAGAAGCCATTCCATTGCCTATTGTTCAAACGAATGGCAATGAAAAAGGGGTGAACTTACTTACCGCACATGGTAGTAAAGGACTAGAATATGAATATGTTTTCTTAGTAGGATGCAATGCGGCAAATTGGGAAAAAAAGCGTAAACCATCTAGTGGTTATTCTTTGCCAGATACCATGTTTATCTCTCAATCCAAAGAAAATGAAATAGAAGAATTGAGGAGATTGTTTTATGTAGCACTTACTAGGGCCGAGCAGCATTTACAAATATCCTATAGCAAATACAACAAAAAAGGAAGCGAAATAGAACCCTCTATGTTTATTGCAGAAATACAAGAACATTATGCGTTATCACCCTCTTCTATTTCAATGAATGAAGAAGAATTATTTCAATTTCAAATACTTACTTATGATAAAATTATTGCTCCAGAAATAGACCAGTTAGAGCAAGATTTTATATCCAATTTGCTCGACAAGTTTGTTATGAATGTAACTGCGTTGAGCAATTATTTAAATTGTCCTTTGAAGTTTTATTATACCAATCTTATTCGCATTCCATCCTCTAAAAATGAAGCAACAGAATTTGGTAGTGCTGTTCACTATGCTTTAGAGAAACTCTTTACAAGAATGCAAGCAAACAACAATGTGTTCTTGTCAGTAGACAGTTTTATAAAAGATTTTGAATGGTATATGCACCGCCATAGAGAGTTTTTTACACAAGAACAATATGATAGAAGGCTTGAATATGGCGAGAAAATATTGACCAATTATTACGAGAAATACGTTCCAACTTTCAATAAAGTAGTTGCCGTTGAGCGAATGATTAAAAATGTGTTGATAAAAGGCATTCCATTAAAAGGGAAACTTGATAAATTAGAATTTAATGGAAAAGACACAAGAGTGGTTGACTACAAATCTGGCGATATAGATAAAGCAAAAGAAAAACTAAAAGCACCAAATGAAAAAGAACCATTGGGTGGAGATTATTGGCGCCAAGCAGTATTCTATAAAATATTAATTGATAACGATACCCAAAAAGATTGGAAAGTTTCTGCAGTTGAATTTGATTTTGTTGAACCAGATAAAAAAGAGCAGTTTAAAAAAGAGCTAGTTGAAATAACAGATCAAGATGTAGCGATAGTTACGAATCAAATAATAAATGTTTGGGAAAAAATACAAGAGCGAGACTTCTATACAGGTTGCGGTAAGCCAGATTGCTATTGGTGCAATTTTATAAAAGACAACAACCTTGCTGTTGCCTTGCATGAATTGGAAGATGAAGAGGAGTAAGGCTAATTCTTTTTCTTTTTTAATTCAAATTCAAACGACTATAAAAATATTTGTACAAAAATCGTGTTGATAATCAATAACTTACAGAGGTGTAATAAAAAAATTTTGAGTTGATGTGCGAAATAAGGGAATGTTTCCCCCTACATTTGCAGCCCAAATTAAAAAAGCTGATGGGATAGCATTGGCGAAATAAAAATTTAATAATGAGTAAATTACATTTTACAACAAAGCATGCCAACGCGGCTACCGTAACTCACAACTGGTACGTTGTGGACGGTACTAATCAAACCGTAGGACGAATGAGCGCAAGAATCGCCGCAGTCCTTCGAGGAAAGAATAAAACTTATTACACACCTCACGTAGATTGTGGTGATTATGTAATTATTACGAATGCAGATAAAGTAATTTTTACTGGTAACAAACTAGAGCAAAAATTATATATCAATTTCTCTGGTTATCCAGGTGGAAAGAAAGAAGAAGCTGCTCAGGATTTATTGAAACGTCGTCCTGAGGTTATTTTGGAAAGAGCTATAAAAGGGATGCTTCCAAAAAATCGTTTAGGAAGAAAAATGATTAAAAAGCTTTTTGTTTATGCAGGTGACAAACATCTTCATACAGCTCAACAACCAAAAGAATTAAAATTTTAAATTATCATTAGTTAGAGAAATAACATTTGTTGTTTTCTAGCAGAAAGTTATATACATGGAAAAGCAAAAAAATGCGCTTGGTCGTCGTAAAGAAGCTGTAACCCGTATCTTTATTAGCAGGGGAGAAGGAAAAATTACTATTAACGACAAAGATTATAAGCAATACTTCCCTTTGGTTTATTTACAAAACCAAGTTGAAGCTCCACTTAAAACTGCTGATGTAGTTGGAAAGTTTGACATTGTAATCAATGCTCAAGGTGGCGGAATTAAAGGACAAGCCGAAGCTGCCAAATTAGGTATCGCTCGTGCACTGTTAGAAGTAAACCCTGAATTCAGACCTTTATTAAAGGCTGCTGGTCAATTAACACGTGACCCACGTGGTGTTGAACGTAAGAAATTCGGTCATAAGAAAGCTCGTAGAAGTTACCAGTTCAGCAAACGTTAACAGTATCTGTTATCATAGTTTTGGATGGTTCTCTTATCGAATCGTAAATAGTATATTAATTATCAATCAATTATTAAGCTTCAATTGCCAATAGGCAAATAAGCAATTAAATTTAAATTAGATGGAAGCAAACACTTCGTTACAACAGCAATTGCTTGATGCTGGTGTTCACTTTGGTCACTTGAAAAAGAAGTGGAATCCTAAAATGTTGCCTTATATTTTCGCTGAAAAGAAAGGTATACATATTATAGATCTTAACAAAACGGTAGACCATTTACAAGAAGCTGCTGCAGCAATGAAGCAAATTGCTAAAAGTGGTAAGAAAATAATGTTCGTAGCTACTAAAAAACAAGCTAAGGAAATAGTTTCAGAATGTGCTAAGCGTGTTAATATGCCTTATGCTACTGAACGTTGGCTTGGTGGAATGCTTACAAATTTCAACACAGTACGTAAGAGTGTGAAGAAAATGCAAAGCATTGAAAAATTGTTAAGCGATGGTAGTGCTGATAGCCTTACCAAGAAAGAACGTTTAACATTGGCGCGTGACAAAGATAAAATGGAGAAAGTATTAGGTGGTATTGCTCAAATGAGTCGTCTACCATCTGCATTATTCCTAGTTGATATTAGTGTGGAGCATATTGCTTTAGCTGAATCTAAGCGTTTGGGAATTGCTACTTTCGGAATGGTTGATACCAATTCAGATCCTAATAAAGTTGATTTCGCTATACCTGCAAATGATGATGCAACAAAATCTATTGCTATCATTACTAATTACATTACTGCTGCTATTGCTGAAGGTCTTGCTGAGCGTCAAGCTAATAAAGATGAAGAAGATGTAACAGATGATAATGGAAATGAAAATGAACTAAATGCTCGTAGATTAGAGGATGAAGCTCAATCAGAAGCTAATCGCGGTCGTAGAGGTGCTGGTGGAGGACGTACTCCAAACGAACCTGTTGGAGCTGCTGCTGGCGGTGTAAAACGTCGTGCACCAATTAATACGAATAATCGCAGACCTGGTGGACCAGGACAAGGTGGTGGAGCAAGATAGTAATCTTACACTTCTACTTTTAATCTATTAATAATTTATTAACATTGATAAAATGGCTGCTTAGTTAAACTTTGCAGCCATTTCTAAATACATTAACCTTCATCTTTTTTGATGAAATAAAGTAAAAATAATATGAGTACAGCAGTAGCTATTACAGCAGCAGACATTAATAAGTTGCGTCAAGCAACAGGTGCGGGAATGATGGATTGCCGCAAAGCGCTTACAGAATCCAACGGAGATTTTGAAGGTGCAATTGATTGGTTACGTAAGCAAGGACAAAAAGTAGCGGCTAAAAGAAGTGACCGTGAAGCTAAAGAAGGTGTTGTAATTGCTTTAACTACACCTGACAACAAAACTGGTATTGCATTGACTATCAGTTGTGAAACAGATTTCGTTTCTAAAAACGCAGATTTCATTGCTTTTGCTCAAGGTATTGCAGATGCAGCAATTGCAAACAATGTAAAAAGTGCAGAGGAGTTAAGCGAAGTGTCTATCAATGGAGCTAAAGTTGGTGATTTAATCAATGATAAATTGGCTGCAATTGGCGAAAAAATTGGAATTGCTCGTTTTGAAAGAATGGAAGCTGCTTACGTTGCTTCTTATATTCATGGTGCAAATAGAATGGGCGTATTGGTTGCTATGACTCATGATGCAGCAGAAGCTGGTAAAGACGTAGCTATGCAAATTGCCGCAATGAACCCATTAGCTGTAGATGCTGATAGCGTACCATTTGAAGTTGTTGAAAGAGAAAGAGCAATTGTAATTGAAACTATGCAAGCTGACCCTAAAATGGCTGGTAAACCTCAAGAAATGATTGCTAAGATTGCAGAAGGAAAAATCAATGCTTTCTTCAAAGAGCAAACGCTTTTAGCGCAACCATTTGTAAAGGATGGTAGCAAGTCAGTTGCAGAATATCTGAAAAGTGTTAGTACTGATTTAAAAGTATTGAGCTTTATAAGGGTTGCATTAGGTTAATAATAATTAGTTAGAATTTATATAAGCGACTATCCATAAGTTGGGTAGTCGCTTTTTTATTAGAAGTAGTCTTATCCCCATTTATAGTTCATTTTGAACTTTATAGTCATTAATTAAGAAGGGTATAGCAATAAGGCTACATTTGTACATCCTGTTGAAAAACAGCAAATTATTTAGTTATGGCAAATCATCCATTTGAGAGGTTTATTGGGAATGAACCCAAAGGTGCTAAGAAGAAAGAGGCAATTAAAGTAGAAAAACGGAAAGCTAAAAAAGAGGCCAAAGCAATTGGTGATCAAAAGCGCCGTGAGAAATGGGAAAAACTACATGGAGTAGCTAAGCAAGATGATATTAAATCTGGTGATTTCAAGAGAGTCGAAACCAAAAAAACATTTGGAAAAGCATCTAAAGAAGCATCTTCAAATAAGCCAGTATCTTCAAAGAAGAACAATAAATCTACCTTTTCAGGTAATGATAAAGAGGAAAAGCCTGTTCAAAACAGTCCAAGATTTGGAAAGCGTCCTGTTAATAGAACTAAAACGAATGAGGACGGTGAAGTTTCCAATTATTCAACCGAAAAAAAGGATACTACATCTCCTAAAAAGTTCTCTAAACAATACATAACTAGTAATAGCGATAAATATTTTAAAGGCGATCAAGAAGTTCAAGCAGCAGGTGGAAGCGCTTCTAAGAGCAATCGTGAAGAGAAAGAAGGTGATGAAATGCCTTTGAATAAATTCATTGCACATGCAGGAGTTTGCGGCAGAAGAGAAGCTGCTCAAATGGTGAAAGATGGTCTAATCACTGTAAATGGTGATGTAGTTTATGAACCAGGATATAAAGTGTATGCCACGGATAACATAGTATTAAAAGGAAAGAAATTAGTTCTTAAAAAGAATCTAGTTTACATTCTTCTAAATAAGCCTAAAGACTATTTAACTACTTCATCTGACCCTAATGGAAGAAAAACTGTACTTGATTTAGTAAAAGAAGCCACTAAAGAGCGTGTATATCCTGTTGGTCGTTTAGATAGAAATACTACTGGTGTTTTGATTATAACCAATGATGGAGAATTGGCTCAGAAGTTAACGCATCCCGGTTATCAAATTAAAAAAGTATATGCTGTGAAGCTTGATAAAGCCTTAACCAAAAAAGATTTTGATAGCATATTGGCTGGTTTAACCCTAGAAGATGGAACTATTCAAGCAGATAGTTTGGGATATACTGATGCTAAAGACAAAACACAAATAGGTATAGAAATTCATAGTGGAAGAAATAGAATTGTCCGCAGAATATTTGAGCATTTGGGCTATGAAGTAAAAGCTTTAGATAGAGTGATGTTTGCCAGTCTTACCAAAAAGAATGTGGAGCGTGGCACTTGGCGTTTTCTAGCTGAAAAGGAAGTAAGACTTCTAAAGTACCTTAACCAAGGGTTTATCAAAAAAGATTATAACGAAAATATTGAAACCCTAGACGAGGAATAATTGAATATGAAATTGGACATTTTATTGGATAACGAATGGTTTGTTGTTATAAATAAACCCTCTGGCATGTTATCTATTCCTGATAGAATTCAAAGTGAGGTTTCTTTAAAAGAAATTTTAATAGAACTTTATGGCAGCATTTTTACTGTTCATAGACTAGATAAAGATACCAGCGGCATTATTGTATTTGCCAAAGACGAAGCCTCACATAAGCAATTATCTCAATTGTTTGAAGGGAGGGATTTGAAAAAAATCTATTTAGGCATGGTTAGCGGTACCTTGTTTAGCAACAGCGGCACTATTGATGTTCCAATTATGGAGCATCCTGCTAAAAATGGCTCGATGATAACCCATGTTAAAGGCAAACCTTCCATTACAGATTATGAAGTAGTTGAAAGCTTTGGCATTTTCTCATGGCTGCAATTTCAAATCCATACAGGCCGCACACACCAAATTCGTGTTCACGCAAAGCATTTGGGAAATAGTATTGTTTGCGATTCGCTATATGGTGATGGCAAACCTGTATATATATCTTCAATAAAAAAGAAATACCATCTTGCAAAAAAAGAAGAGGAAGAAAGACCAATGCTTGCTAGGCTGGGGCTTCATTCTTATCAATTAGCATTTACTTTTAATAATACTGAGTACCAGTTAGAAGCGCCAATACCAAAAGATATAAGTGCATTGTTGCAACAATTGCGCAAATGGAAGGGGAATAAATTGGGGAGTTAGTAAGGATTGTGGGTCAATAATTTTATTGTATTTTGATATTGCTAGAGGAGTGGTTAGTTTATCAGTGGAAACCACTGCAATGATCACAATCGGAAACATTACCAGTTAAGTGGGAAGGCATCAGCGATTTGTATTACCTGTTAGCTTTTGCAGTATTAAAGGACGCTTAAGCAATGCTAGTTATTCAATTTGCAATACTAGTTATACCTTTTGCAGTGCCCAGGGGCTCTATTGCAGTACTAGTTATTGCTTTTGCAGTCCATTGAATCGTTACTGCAATGTTAGATATTCAATTTGCAATGCCAGTTACGCTTACTGCATTACCAAATGTGGCAACTGAAGCACTAGGAGTCGCTACTGCAATCCCATTTATTTAATTTGCAATGCTAGTTTTGCTATGCGTAATACAAGAAATGCTATGCGTAATGCTTGTGGACGCTACTGCAGTCTTCTGTGTCGCTACTGCAATGTCTAAAAAAGGTCGTATGGTTGTTCTTTGCATTCGATGGTTTGATTAATAGGCTATACTAATAATCATGCTGATGATTAAGCTTGTATTAAACCATCTACATTTAAAAAGTCTATTGTTGCTTAATATATAATTACTCATTTGCTTGTTTATGAAAGTTAGATTACTATTTATTGGTTTGTTTGCTTGTGTTGTATTAATGGCGCAAAAGCCATTGTTTAAGAATGGTGATAGGGTTTGTTTTGTGGGAAACAGCATTACTCATGGGGGAGAGTTTCACCACAATATTTATTTATACGGTGTAACGAGGTATCCGAAAGAAAGGGTGGAGTTTTATAATTGTGGTATATCGGGGGATGTGTGTAGCGGCGTTTTGAAAAGAATGAATGGGGATATATTGAGTCATAACCCTACACACGTGGTGATTAAAATAGGAATGAATGATGTGAATAGGGGTTTGTATGCTCCTGAATCTACTAAAAAAGCGGACGTTTTTGAAAAACGCACATTAGCAATTGAGACTTACAAAACGAAGTTAGATACGATTGTGCGAATATTTTTATCGAAAAACATTCAAGTGATTTTACAAAAGCCCACCATTTATGACCAAACGGCTGTTTTGGAACGGCAAAATAACATTGGGGTGAATGATGCGTTGAAACAATGTGCTGATTTTATCCAAACACTTGCAGATAAATATCATTTGCCTGTTGTGGATTATTGGACGATTATGAACAATATTAACAAAGAAATTCAAAAGAAAGATTCTGCTGCAACAATAGTTGGTTCTGATAGAATACATCCGGGAACTGTAGGGCACATGGTGATGGCGTATCAGTTTTTTAAAGATATGCACCAATCGGGGACTGTTGCAACGATAGTGATCGATAAAGATGTAAAAGCTAGTAACAAAGTAAGCGAGAATTGTGTGATAAGCAATTGTGTGAAAAACAAGAACGAAACTAGTTTTACAGTAAAAGAATTTTCGTTGCCTTATCCTACTTCGGAAGGGCAACAACCGGCATTGGCATTGGTGCCGATGATTGAAACATTCTCAGTTGAAAAATTGGTAGTGAAGAAATTGCAGAAAGGAATGTTTACGCTTACGATTGACGATTCGGTGATTGGTAAATTCTCGAATAATGCTTTGGATAGTGGCATTAATCTTTCAATGTATCGTAATACTCCTCAATACAAACAAGCAGAACAAGTACGCGCATTTCTATCGAAAATGTGGAAAGCAGAAGGTGCTTTGAGAACAATAGACTATGTGGAGATTAAGCATTTGGGTGATTATAAAGGTGATAGAAATGATGTGGCAGCTCTAAAAGTGTATTTAGATGATTTGTTTAAAAACAAACTATCTGATACCAAATATTATAAGATACAATTTGATAATTATATATCTGTGAAACCGAATCAGCAAAAGTTGAAAGCAGATGCAGAAGAAATGCGGAATGAAGCGTACAAAACTGCTGAACCAAAAGAGCATGTGTTTAAAGTTGTTCCAAGTATTTAGTAGCTGATAATGAATTATATATATTCTGGTTGACAGTTTAAGTTTTATTTAATGTAAGAAGTGAAATCGTTAGTACAAAGCAGCAATTGTTTTACAATTTTGTTGCTCTAACTATTTCACTTTTTCCTTTTGGGCCAGGAACTTTTTCTACTTTAAAGCCTGCTGCTTGCATTGCTTTTCGTACCAATGATTTGCTGGAATAGGTTACTAATATGCCATCAACATTTAGATGTTGGTATATCATATTGAATATTGCTTCAGACCATAATTCGGGTTGTGTGCTATACGCAAATGCATCGTAATAAACAATATCAAAGTTTTGGCTAAACTGAAATGTGAGTAGGGATTGATTGGTTTTTAATAGGGAGAAATTTGGTGTCAATAGTTGAGAGACTTCCCATTCTATTTCATGTAGTTGTAAGAAATTAGTTTGAATTTGTAGTATTTGCTGGTAGTTTAATTGGTTGTATTCTTCTTTTATAAGTGGAAACAATTCTATGGATTGGTAAAAGAAATTTCTATCGCTTGTGGTAGATGCTAATAAGGTAAGGTAGGCGTTTAACCCTGTTCCAAAACCCATTTCAAAAACATTGATGGCTTGTTTGGGGTTATTGTCTAAAAAGTAGTCTAATCCAGTTTCAATATAAATATGTCTGCTTTCTTGAATGGATCCTTTCAAACTATGATAAGTAACATTCAATGCAGGAATAGAAATAGTGTGGCTATTATCATCCGTAATTAAAAGTTCTCTTTTCATTTTTCTTTAAGAAACGTGCGTTTCAGCATCAAACAACTTACTTACAAGGTATTTATCGAGTTTAAAAAAGGTAAAGAACCCAAATAGGATATGAAAAAGTCCGAATCCTGCGGCTAAAAAATAAATATCTAAAAAAGGAATCCATAAATTGAAAATACCTAATATAATTTCTGAATATCCTAAATAAACCAAATACGGCGAACCTTCTTTTGATGCTAAAATTAATCCAATACCATAAGTAATTAGGACAATTGGACAAATTAAAACATAACTAGATAACACCAACAGTTTAGCAATTATTACTATTCCAATTATGATTGTTAGAAATAATTTAAACAATTGTCTTTCTACAGAGGGGTCCCATTTTTTTGTTTTTGTTCGCTTATTTCTAGAATAACTTATAAAAAAAGAAAATGCAGTTGATAACAAAAAGGTATAAGCCGCAGTGAAAAATAACTTTTCGCCAATTAAATAATGCAAAAACCAATTGTAACCATTATATCCATAGGCTATCTTTTTTACGCTTTGCTCTTCATAAGTTCCTACATACAATATTCTATAGGCTATAATACATCCAATTAATCCTATTATACCAATTACAATACCGCTAATACTTGATAAGCTTAGTAATTTATTACTAGGCTGATTTGCTTTTTCCATATACAAATTATTTATTCGTGGGGATGTAAATAAAGCAACTTTATATCATATTAACACCTTTTTTTAAAAAGCAGCAAAACGGATTATTTATCAATCTAAAAGGACTACATCTTACAATTATAATTGATGTAATGATTTATTCAACTTTCTTTTGGGTAATAGTTAAAAATTAAAAGTTAACAATAATTTATTAGATAATTTCTTGGTTCTATAACAATAAGTTACTACGAACCCCTACTTTTGGGTGTATGAGCAAAAAACATTTTAATAGGATTTTTACATCTTTCCTATTTCTTTTTATTGTAGTTAATTCATTTTCACAACGAAAAGTTATCGTTGGACACATTCGGGATAAACAAAGTGATGAGCCTTTACCATTTGCTTCTGCAAGATTTAAATTGAGTGGTCATGGAGTTTTAACTGACTCCTCTGGTAAATTTATTTTAGAGATTGAAAAGCCTTCTCCTAAAGATTCTTTAATAATTAGCAGTGTAGGTTATAAAGTACTTTCCATAGCAGTAAGCTCATTTGCAGATAGTGTGCAGCTAACCTGTAAATTAGAATTACAAGCTTCTACAAACGAAGCTGTTGTAAAGTCTAAATACAGCAGATCATTGTGGTTTTGGAAAAGAATAATGAAGTATAAACCTATTCACGAGAAAACACTTTGGGATAATTATAGCTATGAGATTTACAACAAATTAGAAGTAGATTTAGAAAATGTAAATGCTAAACAGTTAAGTAAAAATGTTTTATTAAAACCATTAAACTTTGTTTTCGATTTTATAGATTCAACATCTGAGGAAAAACCGTTTCTTCCTGCATATCTAACAGAAACTTTATCTGACTATTATTTTCAAAAAGATCCTCATAAAGCAAGGGAAATAATAAAAGCAACCAGAACCAATGGAATAGAAAATGAAAGCTTAATTAAACAATTAGGTGGGCTTTATCAAAATATTAATGCTTATGCAAATACAATTCCTGTATTCAATAGAAACTTTATTGGCCCTTTCAATACCAATGCCCCCAACTATTACAATTTTAAATTATTAGATACACAGTACCAATACAATAGAAGACTTGTTCATTTAAGATTTACTCCTAAGCGCAAAGGAGATGATGTATTTGAAGGTGATTGTTGGGTACATGATAGTACTTTTTCTCTTCAGAAAATAACCATGCGCCCTTCTATAGATGCCAATATCAATTTCTTAAGTGGGCTATCTATTATTCAAGAATTTAGAATGATAAATGATACCATGTGGTTTATTTATAAAGATAAATTCGTGGCAGATATTAGCCCAATTGGTAAAAAAAGTTTGGCATTAAAAGGAAGAAAAACTACAACATATAAAAATGTAGTAGTAAACTCAAAAGAAACTGTTACCCAAATCAATAAATCTAAAGTTCCTGAAATTGTAGAATTGGGAAAAGATTATGTAAATGAATCTGATAGTTTTTGGCAAGCACACAGGCACGAAGAGTTAAATAAAAGCGAGAAGTCTATTTACAAATTGTTAGATACCCTTGAAAGAAATAAAAGCTATGTACTATATAGAAATACATTGCAATTTCTCACAAGAGGAATAAAAGACATTGGTAATATACGAATTGGGCCTTGGTTTTATTGGTTAAGCGGTAATCCGTGGGAAGGAACTAGAACCCGCTTTGATTTGGCTACCAACTCTGGATTTAATAAGAATCTGAATATACATGGCTACGGCGCTTATGGTTTTAAAGATCAACAGTTTAAAGGAATGGCTGAAATAAAATATGTTTTTAATAGACAACCTTGGAGCCATATAGGAGCAAGCTATAGAAACGATTTAGACAATGGGCAGGTATATTATGATCAATTTGGAACAGATAATATTTTCGCTACCTTATTCCGAAGACCAAATATTCCATTTAAATTCCAACAATCCGAAGAAAGAAAACTAGAGTTTTACCAAGAAACAAATAAAGGTTGGGGCATTGGCATTTCAACATCTAGTAAGCAATTTGTTGCTTTACAAAACTTGCCTCCTCAAGATAGTTTTCCCTCTGTTTCGGGACATCCATTCAATTCGTTTGAAGCAACATTTAAACTTAGATATGCTTATGCTGAAAGAGTACTAGAAGACAATTTTGCCCGCATATCACTAGGTAGCGACAAGCCAATTTTTCAATTGCAATACACCCATGCATTTAAAGATGTATTGAGAAGTAACTACGATTATAATAAAGTAGACTTTTCTATCTCAGATTATGTTTCGGCAGCACCTTATGGTAGCGTTTATTATAACTTTTTTGGGGGTAAAATTTGGGGAACTGCTCCTTATAACTTCTTGCAAATATTGCCTGGTAATGAGTTGCTATACTACAACAAGTATGCATTCAACTTAATGAACAGATTTGAATTTATTACAGACCAATATGCTGGTTTTAATTTAGAACATAAAATAGGTAGCGGACTTTTTAAATACATTCCTATTACTAGAAAACTAAAATGGAGACAGTTTTGGAGTGCAAAAGGAGTAGTGGGTAGTTTATCAGATGACAATTACAACCTTAATATTGCTAATACCACTAACGTTCCCTACAAGAGCTTAAATGGTAAAATGTACATGGAGCTTGGCACCGGCGTGGATAATATTTTTAAGATATTTCGATTAGATTTTGTTTGGCGTGTATTGCCATCCAAAGCCACCAACCAAGCGGTAGATCATTTTGGATTATTTGGAAGTGTGCGATTTACTTTCTAAGTATTACTCATAGAAAACACTCCAATTTTTGGTATTGTATATTCGCCGCCCATGTATTTACTAAAAGTTGAAAATATTTCCAAACAGGACGAAGGGGGCAATGTATTAGTTGGCATTAGTTTTTTCCTGAAATCTGCTCAAAAACTTGCAATTGCTGGTGAAACAGGCTCTGGAAAAAGTACGCTACTAAAAATAATTGCTGGTTTAGAACAACCAAGTGAAGGTGATGTATATTTTGAAGAAAAAAGAGTAAAAGGGCCTAATGAAGAACTGATTCCTGGGCATAAAAGCATTGCCTATCTTTCCCAACATTTTGAATTACCCCATTTCTTAACGGTTGAGCAAGTGCTTATATATGCCAATCCATTATCCGATGCCGAAGCCGAACATGATGTACATGCAAAAGCATTGTATGAAATGTGTAGCATTACCCATTTGCTTAAAAGAAGAACTGACCAACTTTCTGGTGGTGAAAAACAAAGGGTAGCTCTTACAAGATTGCTACTAAAATCACCCAAATTGCTTTTGCTAGATGAGCCTTTTTCAAATCTAGATTCTATTCATAAAAGCACTTTGAAGACAGTGATAGAACAGGTGACAAAAAAGCTTCACATCACATGTATAATGGTTTCGCATGATGCGCACGACACCCTTAGTTGGGCAGATAATGTTTTGGTGCTTAGAAATGGAGAAGTAGTGCAACAGGGCAGTCCACGAGAAGTGTATTTACAACCTAAAAATGAATACGCCGCAGGACTTTTTGGTAAGTACAATCTTATAGATAGAGGCTTTGCTGAAAAACATCTTGGCTACAAGATTCAAGACAACCTATTCATCAGGCCAGAGTTTTTTAGTTTATCTAAAACAGGTAATGCTTTTTCTATAAAAGGTGTTGTAAACAAAGTGCTTTTTTTTGGTGGCTTTTACGATATAGAAATATTGGTGATTAACACCCATATTACAGTGAAGGTTTTAGATGCAATGCAATTATCAATTGGTGATATTGCCTATATCACATTGAGAAGGGGATAGTTTTTTAATGGTCAATTATTAATTGCTAATTATAAAATTTTACTTGGATTTAATTAATCTTTTATAATCCTAATAATGACTTATAAATATGTCATAGCATGTTAACTAATCACTAATCACTCCCATAGAACTAATTTGGTCGGTACTGAAAGTCAGACCAAAAGCGTGAGTTGGATGGTGCTTGTTATTCGGTCGGACTTTCAGTACCGACCGCTTCAAAGACCCCTAAAATTATACTACTTCTTTTTTGCTAAACATCGGAGGGACTATTAAGGGACTAACAATTAATAATTAATAATTAACCACTAATACCCATATTTCTCCTTCCACTTTTCTTTTAAAAACTTACGCAATTCATTTTCTCTTGCATTGTTTCCCGGTTTATAGAAGGTTGTTCCTTTTAATGTATCGGGCAGGTATTCTTGCTCAATAAAATTGCCTTCACCGAGGTGAGAATATTGGTAATTTTTTCCATAACCAATATCCTTCATCAATTTAGTAGGAGCATTTCTTATATGCAAAGGCACAGGCAAATCACCCGTTTGTTGTACGGTTTGTAGGGCATTGCCTATGGCTTCATAAGCTGCATTGCTTTTGGCAGATGATGCCAAATAAGTGGCACATTGCGATAAAATAATCCTGCTTTCTGGATAGCCAATCTTACTCACAGCATCAAAAGTGGCATTGGCAAGTAAGAGCGCATTTGGATTGGCATTGCCAATATCTTCACTAGAAAAAATAAGCATTCTTCGGGCAATAAACTGCACATCTTCCCCACCTTCTATCATTCTTGCAAGCCAATACACAGCACCATTAGGGTCGCTACCACGCATACTTTTGATGAAAGCAGAAATGAGGTCGTAATGCTGCTCGCCCGATTTATCATAAAGTGCAATTTTCTGTTGGGCAATCTTCATTACCACATCATCAGTTATTACCACATGTTTGCTTTTCGCACCCGCAGTTTGCACCACCAATTCTAGCAGGTTCATTAGTTTGCGCGCATCGCCGCCACTTATTTTTACCAACGCAGCTGTTTCAGAAAGCGCTATTTCATATTGCAGTAGCATTTCATCTTTTTCAATAGCCAAATGAAGCAGTTGAACCAAGTCTTCTTCTTGCAATGATTTTAAAATATACACTTGCGCCCTACTGAGCAATGCACTGTTTACTTCAAAAGATGGGTTTTCGGTAGTGGCTCCGATTAAGGTGATAATTCCTTTTTCAACTGCACCCAACAGTGCATCTTGCTGACCTTTATTAAACCGATGAATTTCATCAATAAATAGTATGGCTTTATTGGTTTGGCTTGCTTGGGCAATTACTTCGCGCACATCTTTTACGCCACTACTAATGGCGCTCAACTGAAAAAAAGGAACATTAATGGCTTGCGCAATAATGGTGGCAATAGTGGTTTTGCCCACTCCGGGTGGCCCCCACAAAATAATCGATGGCAAGTTTCCCTGCTGAATAGAAGAACGGAGGATGCTGCCATTGCCGGTAAGATGCCCTTGACCCACCAAATCATCTAACTTTCGGGGGCGCATTCTTTCTGCTAAGGGGATAGTATTGTTCACTGATATTATTTTAATACAAACCGCAAAGTTATTAGGGGATGGGGGGATGTTGCGTTTTGTAGAGATATTGTAATCTGTAGAGCCATTGCATGCAATGGCTCTACGTTAAATATTATTTTTACATTGGATTATTTAAATGTGTCGCATATTTTCGTAGAGACGTAGCATCTTACGTCTCTACAGAATACAATGGTTGTATCTATTAACCTAATGAATATCTAAATCCATATAATAATAAAATCACCCAAATCAAAATAATCAACTAAATCAATGGTTCAGACCAATAAATCCCACCGATCCTCCAATCCCGCAAATCCTGATTCAGACAAGCAAAACCCATTGTTTAAAGCTAGTACCTCATTGTTTTGTTCTAGGGTGTCATTGTTTTATGCTAGACCCTCATTGTTTTGTTCTAGGGTGTCATTGTTTCATGCTATGCCCCCATTGTTTTGTGTTAGCCGCCATTGTTTCATGGTACACCCTCATTGTTTTGTTCTAGGGTGTCATTGTTTCATGCTAGACCCTCATTGTTTTGTGCTAGCTGCCATTGTTTCAATTTAGGCGGTCGCTGATCGCTTATTTCATATCAAAAACGCCTAGTTTATTCACATAAAATAGCAATTTATCCACAACTGTCGTTTTCTGCCAAGAAAATACGGTTTTGTAT
>Ga0114959_10000542_pt1 | contig 35691 bp, 32 predicted proteins | sample C_130625_EF_Meta_FD_87317 | JGI IMG/M metagenome (GOLD analysis project Ga0114959, IMG submission 87317) | Freshwater microbial communities from Lake Croche, Canada to study carbon cycling - C_130625_EF_MetaG | ecosystem: Environmental > Aquatic > Freshwater > Lake | place: Lake Croche, Canada... | reverse complement strand
GAATGGTTTATGGGAAGGGAGAAAGGTGACGGAACATATGTCTCTGACAAATATTCGTATACTGGACAATGGCTGGACGGCAAAATGCACGGCCATGGAACGCAGACAATGTTGAAACGTGGAGTTCCGACAAAAACGTACTGCGGACAATTTGTCAAAGGATATCGCCATGGAGTCGGTATTCTGACCACTTTCACGAAAAATGGTACTGAAACAACGTGCAAAGGAAAATGGGTGGGCAACAAGTACATTGCCAAATGAATGATCACGGTGGAACGTTTTCAAGTGAATTATATTCAATTATGAACAATATTCTTTCTGTAAAAAAGGAATTGTATGGCAATGTAGTTTTTAATGTTGACAATATGTGTTGAAACAAAGTACACAAATGGACATTATATTCCATCTTTAGGCAATATTTTTTCTGTTAAAAGGAATTGTATGACAATTGTACGAAATTAAAGAAAGCTAAGTCATTGCAAGCCAGGAGCTCTTCCAATAAGGAGTTGGTTCAATTGAGGATGAGGATACATACAGGATACACCTAAGTATCCGATACAGCTTTGTTTGTCACATTTTGAGAATTTCAATGTCTACTTTTCATGTATTATTATAAATGGTTCAGTTTAACATAATTATATATACTTAGCATAAATTTATAGGACGTAAAATATGAAGACAATATTCTTTTGGCATGTAAAATGCGATCATATGCCAAAATGGATAAAAATAACAAACGCAATCCACATATTACAGGGGTTCCTATTCGACATGCAGATGTTCTTTTCAAGAAATTAGTGCAACAAAAGTTCCGATGCCACTACACAGGAATTCGTTTTTCAATGGATCGGGACCATTGGCGGCATTTCAGTTTAGGAAGACTTGACAATTCTCTAAATCATACGAGAAAGAGAAACAGTATTTATTTGTCGCATGTTCAATCCCCCTGCGTAGAGTATGAGTAAAATGCAAATGAAAATAATCGTAGTAAACTGACTAATATTCATAGCGCTCATAAGTATCAGTTGTTGCCTCTATATATTTTCGTCACAATTTGAAGCATCAGCAGCATTGAATAATAATTGAGGTCACAGACAGACTACACAAATGGACACGGAATCACAAAGACCGTACAATTTTAGACAAAGGGATAAGCGTACTCCAATCATTCCGGAAAAGCCAGGAGATGATTCTTCGGAAGGCGCCGACAAGTTGGATGATTCCTCGGGTCCTGACGATGAATTGCCGCACGACGGAGGCGATGGTAGTATAATTCCAACGTAGTTATCAGAATATTGTCTCAAGATTTAATAACATTTTGTATTTTCATAGAGGCGCTCGACAAGATTATCTCTGAGAACTGCAATATTAACTTCGCTAACAAGGCCAAAGCCGATGCTGAGAAGATCAAGAGAACGAAGATGCTCGAGTTGATCAAATTTGTTGAAAGCAATGACTACAATTCTGAAACAGATATTATGAAGATTGCTGATCGCGCTTGGGAAATCGGGAATCGCGAGTTCGACAAGGCGCATGGCGGAGAGCGCGAACGCACACTTAAAAGCGACTCTCCTGAAGTAAAAGCTAGCAAGAAAAAAGCTAGCCAAGAATTCAAAAACTTCACGATCAACCCTGCTCAATACATTGCGATCACACTCTTCTCCAAAATTTTGGGTCAGTTAATAGTTCCAATAATGTCTACTCCTACCATTATTTACTTTTAAACACACAGGAAAAGAATACTCGAGCAAAAAGCATGGTGGTTTTTCCAAAAATGCTAGGAAAGAGCGCCGCAGTATTCCTTTCAAGGCCTCTTCGTCGGCCTCATCTTGCGCTCCAGCGGCAGGTGGTGGCTCCGCTCGTCGTGTGGGTGGTGTAGTGCCAAAGAGTGGAAACCCGGCTGACAATGCACGCCAAGCCGCCAAGAAGCGTGACCGTGAATCCGCCGAGAACACAATGGATATCGCAGCAAGTAATGTCGTTTCTCCGTCCGGCAGCGTAGCTCAAGGGGATTCAGGAATTATGGAGATCGGTACCGACGACGAAGTCAGAATTGAAAAGGTTAGCGCACCCAATGGCCTTGTCGAAGAGGTTATCTCCGGTTTTGAGTCTGCGTCAGCTCACGACGATTCTTTTGACCAGACCAGTGAGGAAACTGTGTCGAACCCTGGATCGAAGCATCCTCGTGACTCTGACTGCTCTGACTTCACGTCCAAAAAGAAATATATCATTTTGTCGGGCGAGGTTTATGTGAAAGCAGATGGGATCGATCCTGTGGATGTTGACGCTGACGAAGTTGTGAGAAAGGGCGACATTCATACTCACCATTATACTGTACTTGCGCCTCATGAAATTGAAATTTTGGACAGAGTTGCAGATAAAGACCCTACATCAGGTGAGGTAAAGATTTCTATCCTAGGTGGCAACCGTCTGGGCAAAATTTGGATGGAATTTAAGTGATTTTGTAGGTGTGAGCTCGATGTCAATATTGACGTATTGGTCAAATATTTCATAAATATTCAGCTCATCTATATTTTCGTCTGGATCATTCGCATTGTCTTTCACTGTGTAGGTGACAACTAGACTAAATGATGATTCCGAGAAATCAGCAGCTTTCATTTTGCATAAGAAGTCTTTGTTTAGTTTTAGGAGTGTCAAGTGGCAGTGTGTTATTTCTCTATTATTTATAATCAACTTCTTTCCATCATATTGACAAATCCATTTCCACTCCTTTACTTCCGATCGAATAATATTTTTAATTCCCCATTCTATGCCCGTATCTGCCGTGAACCATTCAAAGACACAAACGTCGAGGAGCTCGATATGTCTTTTGAGCTCAAGAGCACGTTTGTCAAAGACCACTGTCTTCAAGATATCAGTGTATACTTGACCGTCAACACAATAATCATTCAGTTCGAAAAACCACATTTCATCTATTTTACAAATGTATGGGATATTCAGAAGTTCTGCATAATTCGGGATGACTTTATAAATGTCGATTCTGGACACGTGAAATGTCATGATTGGTCCAAATGTCGATTGACCAGTACTGTAGACAGAGTAGCCTTTGCGCGAATCCATGAACATTGTTACATCGCCCATAAGCATGTCGATATCCGTCCATCCCCAGTACTCGTATTTTGGAATCACATAGTTCTGAAACAGTTTTCCAAAACATGGTTTTATGTCGACAATCTTTTCTGGATGAAACATTTTGACCGTGCCTCCTAGCAATTCTGAACAGCGTGCATTCAGAGCGTCAAAGGACATGTATATATATTTCACATTTTCTGGAAGATCGCTTCTGACAATATCCTGGTCTGTGACAAACAAAATGTCATAACTCTGACCGCGCAAAGTCGACAGCCAAAGGTTGAAGTAATCGGGAAGCGTTCCAAAGAAAAGAGCAATCAAACACAATTTCTTTTTGAAGAAGGCATCTGTGATCAATTTCCTAGATTGGATATGACAATCAATATCGGCGTGAATTGTCGACGCCGAATATTCATATTGACAGATAAGCGGTGGTATAATTGTTCCAGTCGTTAATCTTTCATAGACGAAAAAATCCGCCGCTCGTAAACTATTTTCCCATCGAAATTTTTGAAGAATTTTAAGTCGTCCTTTCTTCGAAATAAGACTGGCCGCTGATGACCAAAAGAATCCCCAAGGCGACGATTTGTTGTTCTTTTCGTTCCAGTCAGCAATATGAATAGATTTTTGTTGGTATTCTTTTTTGACAATTTCCAAATTCTGTTTTGACAATATGATGGATAATTGGATACAGTCGTATTTTGTGTAGTTGTCAAGCACCATCTTTTCCGCTTCTTTGTTCATCCATGTAATAATATCTGCATCATCTTCGCAAATTACAATGTAATCTGGCGATTCAGGAGCAATAGTTTGCTCCATGATTTTCAAGAAAGAGATGACACATCCAATTTCATTAAGAGAAAGCTTTGCATCTTTATGGACACAACTTCGCCTTGAATTTTGGATAAGACCGAATTCACGGAACTTCTTCTCCATACTTTTCCCATGTACTCCACTGACTCGGTAGGATTCTGTACCTCGAATGGTTTGCTCAAAATGTCTCCTTCGAACAATATCATGATCCATATTGATCCAATAAATGGGAAAGTCCAAGATTCTTCTTCGAGTGGAGTCCATAGTTTTTAAGTTTCCAATTTAAGATCTTTCAAACATTTTTTTCCTTCCATTAAAATTCATTTTAAAGATCATGTCGTAGAGCTTCATAATTTCAGGTCAAATGGGAGAAGAGATGTTTAGCGAACCAACATTTGATTTGGATGTCATGGAATGTGACCAACCAGTGAAAGTCGCAACTTTCAAATCAAGGAAAAGAAACGATGCACGTCGCTGTGAGCATGGCAAACGGAAAGATTACTGCAAGGATTGTGGAGGCTCAGGACTTTGTTATCACCAGCGAAGAAAGTATACTTGTAAAGAATGCAAAGGAGCAGGAATCTGTGAACATAATATTAATCGTCAAGTCTGTATTCTATGCAAAGGTTCTGCCATTTGTTGGCATGGAAAACAGAGATCGTAATGTCTTCTTTGCGGAGGAAAGGCTTTTTGTGACCACAATCGACGCAAATTTAATTGCAAAGATTGTCATGGAAAAGGTGTTTGTCATCATGGCAAAATTAGAAACTACTGTGCTACTTGTCGCAAAGGCGATCTTTGTAGTCATAATAGACGATCCAATGAATGTGATGTCTGTACAATTGATGAGACAGTACAAACAGTACAACATATCAAAATGATTGAAAGAGCCATGTTAAAGGAACCGACCATTGATTTGAATGGCACTACTCTTGAAACTATTCATGTTGCAATGTTTTCGAAGTGATGAAATATGTTTTCGCCGAAATGTAAGATGATTCTGTGATGTGTCACAATATGAAGAAGCGTTTACATACACTACTTTCAAAAGTGGTCGTGTTTTTGTATCGACAAGTTCAAAGAAGCAGATGCCTGGAGTAACGACAAAATCAGGAAAATATATTAGTTTTAGAAAATAGTACTTGTCTTAAAGCGAGAGATAATGTGTATAAATCGTATCTGATACAGTTTCTCTATACATTCTAAAAACAATATAGTTTCATCGTACCATTAGCTGTATCATTTTGCTGTTATATTCATATGAATGTGCATGTCTTCTGCATCAAGGACGACTTCCTTAATACCTTCCAGATGAAGGATTTTTACTAAAACTTCCGCTCCTGGACGAATACTTTTTAACGTCGGACATTTTACGTAAATGTGGCGCAAGGATTTCCAATTCAAAAAACGAAAAACACAATCAAAATCTAAATTTGACTTCCAATGAAATTCTGTAACTCCTGAAAAGCAGTTCAAGAAGCGGATGAAGAAGAAAGTAAGGAAAGGATCCAATGCGACATCGAATTTTATTTTGAAAACTATGATGCGAACATGGTGATACTTTCCATTATCGAGAATGTCTAAAAACCTTTCTACAAGACGGAAATCAGGTTGTTGATCGATGACGAGCTCATGAATCGGAAATCGCCAAATCAGGAATTTGGAAAAAGGTGATGAGTGAGTGTCTCTTTCAAGGAGACACATTCTCCGCCATTTTGGAAGAATATGGTCCAATGACTTTACAAAATAGCGGCAAGTGAATTTCAAACTGCAAACATGCTCGAATTCCAAATGACTTAAAATAGCAACTAATGTATCTTCTTCGATGGAGTATATCATTTTCGTCACTTGAAATTATGAAAACTTTCTTTTGCACGGGACACCCTCCGTCGTGCCATCTGATATGCGATTTTCGAATGATCACATCCTTTCTTTAAAATGTCAAAATCAACAACTGCAGCTTTTCCCCCAGTTAATGAACTTGCCAACCTGGCTTTACCCCACGAAAAGGCCGTTTGATTCGGACGAGAACCAGATGAGTAATAAGCCCCTTCTCCTTTATTCATAATTTTCTTTAATGCTGACAAAGAACATCCACTTTTCTTTGCCAAGTCGTTATTTGGAGATATATGTCGAATCCTATAGATTCTTTCGGCTTCTGTAATATATTTAGAACGTTTACTTGCAAACGATTTTATGTTTTTGCGAGTAAGGTACTTATGCTGTTTGTACATCTTTCTTGATTTTTCGATTTGTCGTATCTGTCTCTCTCTGTCGCTTTTACTGAGCGATTTTGGTATGTAACGAATAGGTATATGACTCATTTTATATTTACATGTAACAAAGTATTTTCATACGTGTATTCGACATATTACGACATTCACAATTTTATACTCACGCGTCAAAATGGAAGTAGCAGCAGTCCTCTCCTCTCCTGTGCCAATTCCAAACGGCTGTGATTTGAATGCATTTCATTTGAACATACTCGATTTCTTTGGTGACAATGTTCTCCACCGATTACACTGCCGTTTGAAGTTTCCAGTGGATCTGTTCATAGGGATCTTAGAGTTTATCGGAGTTGACAACTTAACGACAGTTTTCATTCGAAACTATTTTGGCAAACGAAATTTGACAGAATTGCAACTTGTGGAAATGAAAAGTGAGGTGAAAAAATTGGCTGTCAATTTCAGATCTCTTGCGAATGAAGACAAGGAAAAAGTTGCATGTGAGAACTTTTATGGGTCTATTTCACGTTATTCGAACGTAGCGCCAGACTTGGTTCATTTTGGAAAGAAAAAGTTTTCTTACGTCGATGACATTGGTGATGCTCTTCTTACGTTGATCTTCTCATTAAAGACCGAAACTGTCAAACGTCTCTGTAAGGTTGCAGTTGAAGAAGGCATACCTTCCTTGCATAATCGTAAATGGCGTTATCTACCTCTCTATCAAATCAGAGTAAAGGATTATCGATTCGAATTCCGAAACGATCCTGACGCTTTAGCCAATGCAATCGAGAGTGATCTATCCGCTGAGAGAGACAAGTTTTACCGTGAAGTTGTCATGCATGACTTTTTACAAAGGAGTCAATTTTTAGTACCCGTTTTCGCTTCAGAACTACATGAAATGATGTTGGTGTACACACGCGACGGATCAACTGCTTCATTTCGTCAAAACAGCCTTGATCGCGTAAGTGTACATTCATTATATTCAAAACGGTAACTAACTCTACAAACAGGAGAAGATGTTACTTACTTTGAAAAAAGCGCTAGTATCGCTCTTCTCTGTCACTCGACAAGTGAAGAAGAGAAAAAGAAATGTTGACTAGTGGACAAAAGGCCAGATATTGAGAATCAGCGGAGAACGATGCATATGACAGTAAAGGCAGATGAAAAGGCAAAATATGGTAATAGCTAAGCACCAGTATTTTTGATTTCTCACATACTATTTCATTTAGCGTAAATGATGTGAGTAATGATATAAATGTTATACATGAACGCCATGGTAGTCATGCGCTTTACTTTCACAATTTAGAAGAGTATACATAACTTGAAAACATGGAACTCGTTAAAACCGTGCCACTTGCCACATTCCTGCCGAAATTTGACAATGTATCAGACAATAAAATGATTTCGTCAAGAACGACTTTTCATGACATTTCCATCAAATATTCTGGGTCTTGTTTCATGGTTTCAGGGTACGATGAATCGACAGGAATTGTATTTGCCAATTCCAAGAATGCGTACGGAAATAAGTTTACTCGTGTTTCATTATTTCTAATCGCGAAACAATTCGAACTTTTCTTCCCCGACAATCCTTCAGCATTTGAATTCTTTCTATCCTACTTGCGACGACACAGAATTACCGTTTCATTTGAAACCGTCGTCCCGAAAGTGTTAGGAGCACATGGTGCGACTCCGAAGAGATCGTTTTTGGTCATGACAAACGTTTCTGCCCCTTCTTTGGCGGATCCATCCAGGCGAATCAATTTGGATTGTGCTCAACGACTTCAATTTGCAGCGAGATGGCGACTACCTATCCCGGAAAGCATTTTCTGTGACAGCATCGACTTTCTTACTCCAGAAATGCGAAGTTCGATGACATCTTCTAGATTCCAAGCGTTGACAAGCATTCTTGGAACGGAAAATTCCATCATCGCTTCCTTCGCGCCTCATTCGCTCATGCAAGGCGAAGTTCAAGAAGGTGTGGTCATTCAAAGTTTTATGGCAAGTATAGATATCGTTAAGAGAGAAGCTGAAATCTACAATGCGACGATGGCTCCGTTTTTGCCAACATATCTTGACGCTACTGTCATTTCAGAACAGATTCTTTTGGAATCCGCTGGACTCGAAGCCGGTGGCGTTGAAATTCTCAGAAGCGACGGCAGTAACTTTCCATTAAAAGAAGCTCAACCTTATGTACTTTCCGACGAGTACGAGAAAGCGTTTATCGATTCTACGCCGATGCTCCAGCTCCTTTTCAAAACATACAGATCCAAACTTGTTTTAAGATCTTATCTCGTATCGGAAACAGAGGTCCGTATCCACGTCATGACCCAGATTGAAGTTACGGAAGACAATGTCTTTTATATGTTTTCTGGAATCGTTGCACCTTCGTACACACTTCCTCGCGGACTCGTCTTTGAAATTGAGTACGGCAATTCTGAAATCGGCGAGATCAAAGGATATACCGATCCTGTCTTTCAACCATGTTTGATCCAGAAAAGAAAATTTATGCTGTATCTTCTTTTCACTTTTGGTATTCGAAATAAGTTGCCCTTGATTGGAAGACCCAATATGACATTCGATAAACAGGGCCATGTACATCGTCTTTGTCGTATCTGGAAATTCGACGAAAGTATTCGACCAGCTGTCCACAGATTTCTTGTAGCAGTGTATGATGCAGTGGAAAAAATGAAACCTGCTGAACGAACGCTGCTCAAAGCAAACTACTTAGAATGGGCCGAACCGTTTTTCTGGAACAATGTAGCCTCAAATGCATTGCGTACCTTCTTTGATTTACCAACGTCAGAGGAAACCGTGTCGTTTTTGAATCTTAGTGTTGTCACTTTGATTTCGGGAGACACCAAAGAGGCTTGGGAAGAGCGATACAGAATACAAGCCGGATATGTCTCCAGTCGCCCTCCCCAAAGGACTTCTCATGAAATAGCCGTTTGTTTCGATGAAACCATTGACAAAGCAGGTACCGGGATACTTGCAAGCCTTCGTAAAGTATACGGTGAAAAACTTCTTGAAAATCCAACAACCGAATATCTAGTGCAACTTGCTTCCCAGAGCATCGAGGTGGTGGTTGCTGATAAACTCCAAGACGTTGAAAATCGAGTGTTTTTGTTTGCTGGAATTCCTGTCGGTGGTGGGAAAAGCACTATGTCAACGCTTCTTCAAAGAATTGTTCCGAACAGCTCGATTGTTTCTTCCGATGCGTCAGGTGGGGAAGCCAATTTCATCAAGAAGATTACAAACGCAATCAAGAATGGACAGAATGTGGTTGTTGACACAAACATAATGAACATAAAAAGGTTGGCGAAAGTACTTGGATTTGTAAAGAGGGCAGAAATGAATGTGCTTGTATCCCTCATTGTTCCCACCATGCTCCCTCCATTTCAGTTTTTTCAAAAGCGTGTGTCTGCGAGAGTGGTCGGAAATAGCAACGGAAGCACGTTTGTTCCTTCTGAAGTGTCCAACTGGACAGAGCGGTTGCAAAAGGATTTTTATGCGCCATGTGTCGAGTTTCTTCCATTTTTGAAGTCCTTAGAATGCATTTTTCCATGCAACTTGGACGTCGATGTCAGGAATATTGATTTGAGGAATGTAATGGAAACACCGGGCCTTCGTCTTGACAAGATGATTGATTTCATGGAAGCGAAAGTGGCTAGTCCCGAAACTGAAATTTCTTCTTTTGGTCCGTCCGCATACTTTATGGCATCGATTGAAAATATTCCTGATGCACATGTGACGATATATTTTCCTGCTGCTGAGAAGAACGAGTCGCTGAGCGTTCAATGTCGACTGTTGAATGGGCATTGGGGGACACTTACTTTGACAGGTACTCGGCTGAAAGGTACTAGAGAGAGCAATGGAAAGAAAGAGTCAATTGCCTTGTTTCCCGTGGCGTGCATGGAAAGTGACGACGGTCTTCTTGTTCCAGAAAATCCATTGTACCACGTGACGGATCAAGCGAGTCTCGGTTCGTGCAAAGCTGCGTGTGCCAAAGAAGTTCTCGCGCAACATTTAGGTTTAAATGATACGGGTTGGATGTGCGAAGAAACAACGGTTCCTGCCACTGTTTTTCGTTGCTATTTTTGTTATAGTTTTTAGTAAACAATTTGAATACTCCGATGCGTCAGAAAATTTGAAAGCTTTTTACTCGATGTAATTAATAAACACGTTCATTTTTATTTTATGGAGAACACAAGTGTCAACATTTTAGTAGAAGCTAAAAAAGAATACACCAAACAAATCATTCAAATCATTAAACCACATTTGCTGGAAGGGATCTTTTCGATTTTCAATGAAGCGAAGAAGATATGCGCCAAGAAAAATGAGCCGAAATTAATCTTGGTGACGTTTCAGGAATTGCTAAGTCAAGTGACGTCTTGGAATCAGACCCTCATCAGTGAGGAGACGAATAGCATCATTGAAGCATCCGGTTGTGATTACATAAACGATTTGATTACAGCAGTTTTTGTTTGTCATACGAAAATCTTGTCATACGTTCGAATGAACGAGACGGCGAAGAAAATCAATTTGAAAATTCCAAGTGCAGAAGTATTCATTCATCAAATTTATGTGGAATTGTCGCGAGAGTTCTGGAAGCAACCGTCTCTTCTTTATGAAGAAGGTGTCAGCAATGTCGAGTATCAACGAAACATAGCCTTGTGTCAAAGCATTATCGAGTTGGGAATCGAGAATACAATTCGCAGTTTACTTCCCTTCAAGACGATATTGCAGCAGTATTTAAACGAAGAAAGCGAAGAGCAGGAGGAAATAGATGTAAAGGAGCCGACGAACGCGGCTGTTTCGAAAATAAGAGCTGCCAAACATAAATCTAAAAAAGGTGTCAAGAGTGGAAGAAAAAAAGAAGAAGGTGATGACGAAGATAGTGATTCAACTTCTTCGTCATTGTCTTCTGCTTCTTCGTCATCGTCGTCCTCTTCCTCGACGTCATCCTCTTCTACTGAAGAAGAAGTCGCACGAAAATCTTCGAAAAAATCAAAAGCGAAAAAGATGGAAGAGATCAAAAGTGTCAAAGAAGAGTCGGGTAAGAAAGAAGAATTGCTCAAAGATGCGTCGGAGTCATCTCAGCAATCCGGTGGCAGCATTCATGTGACACCTATAGTAGCACCCATCGCATCACCATCCGCTTCGCCAATCGCTTCCACCACTGAATCTTTATTTGTGCCAGAGGAAGTGGTCGTTGACACTTCATCTTCCACGCTAGGAAATAGCCCGATTGTTTCAATTCCAGCGACAATAACGTCTTCGGACAATGTAAACATGCATGGTGGTGAATACAAATCGTTTACTGGAACATCGTCACCTTCATCACCTTCATCACCTTATTCATTGTCGATGCAACCTATGGAACTTAATTTGTCGGATTTAGATGAAGTAAAAGTAGATTTTGGGCTTGGAAATGATGCTCAAAGTATGTCGAATGCGGATATTCGCAACAATGTTATTCAAGAAATCGAATCGTTTCGTAACAACAAATTATCGTCCTCTCCTCCACAACAGGAAAAACTCATTGCCACGACCCCTGCAACTGCTTCGTCCTACAGTTTCTTCTAAAAAGGAGGATTTACACCTGAAATTACAGGCATGTTTTCCAAACTTGCACCAGAGGAAATCGGACTCAAAAAGACAGAAGCTAACGAAACAAGTGAAACAAGAATGGCAGCGATGACCGAATATTGAATTTTCCATGTTTTATGTGATTCATCTGAATCGTCACCGATCTTTTTGATTGTCAGAAAATATAAAATTCCCGCACCCACTCCGAATATGATCGCAATAAGCCAAGTTTGGTAGGATGTAAATGGTGCTGGAAGATTTGGTATATTTTCCATGGGAAAACGAAAGGATGGAATAGATGGAGAATTGGTGTATTGTCGGGAAAATAGACAATTGCATTTAGACGCGGCGATATTCCCCCGCGCCCCCACCTTCCATCCATCGTACTTCCTCCTTCTCTAAACAAAACATGTTAATCTGCACGTTCCTTTTGTCAAAGGATGAATTTGGATACCCGCAAAATGATGAATCGTATCTTCAGAGAAAACGTAGACGCCTCTGCCTTCTTTCGGAAGTAATCGTCCTGTTGAGTCCTGGATAAGCGTTGACGATGAGAGAAGGAATACATCTCCTAATTTACGATCAAAAACACGAGAAGCATGTTCAATTCGCGTTAAGTACTGCATCGTCAACTTTCCATAAAGCAGTTCTGCTGTGACACCAACATCGAATTCTTCTTTCCTCGAAGAGACGTGAACACTCGATTTCGACAAAACCCATTGGAAAACAGATACCAGTGCATTGATATCGAAAGAAAGTCCGATTCGTTTTTCTAAATTGAAAAAAAACGATTCTATATTTCCTGGTCCATCTCCCCCTCCCTCCTGACGATTTCCGGTTTTCTTTGTTCGTGATCCTACATTGTTTTGTTTGCTTTTTTTCCTTTGGTTCAATTTGTTATGTCTAGTAGAACGACCTCCCCCCTTCTGTTCTTTGCGATGGATGGAAAGAAGTGCCAAGGATCGAGCATACTGATTCCCCATAACTGCTTGGTACAGGATTGAACCTTCAAGAAGATTTGCCTCAGATAAAAATACACGTATTGATTCCAACAATGTCGGGGACAATGTCTTTTTGGAGTTTGAAGAAGAGTATGTTTTGAGTTTGGAAAGTGTTTGCGTCGCTGTTTGTTTTGTCAATATTTTTTCAAGAATTCTAGCAACAAGCCCTTTTGCATCACGATCTTCTTGGCTCGACTGTTTTTGTAAAACAAAGTTTCGCGCATTCGATATGAGACTGTACAACGTATCTTTGGTAGCATCGAAAATCGACGTCGCAAGAGAAAAAAACGTCGCAAGACCTTTAACCATCGAACTTGGTAGAAACGATAGAATGGCTTTCTCCACTTTTGAAGAATCCACGTTCTTTTCTGCATTTAAAAACCGTATTTGGAAGGGGCCACTGTTTTCGACCAAAAGAAATTCCAGAAGCGTCAATCCGACTTTCAAATAGAAATCGTCGATCCCGTCAATAGGTTTGCGTCGAAAAATGGCATACATGACATCCCAATTCAGTGGCTGAAAATACCGTTTAAACCATACATTTTCTTGTCCTCGTGGTACTGTAAAAAATGCATGCAAAGTCGATTCCACCAATGTGTACAAAGGTACATGTCCGATTTTTGATGCAAATTTAACGTATGAATTCTCAAGCATTGCATTCAAAAGAAAATTTCCAGTAAGTACGAAAGACCGCATGAGAAACATGACGAAAGGGAGGAGTCGATCATTGTCGGAAAAATCAATACGAAAATTCAGAATCACAGTGGCCATGTTATTTTCACTATCGATTGACTTTTCTTTCCCCTCTTTGCTGAATAGAAGGTACCTATAGAGAAGAGATTTTTGAAACTCTACATCGGAAAAGTCACTTTTGCTCAAGTATAAAAGGAACGCTTCAATTTTTGACGTTTCTACATGAACGTGTGGTCGATTGGCTTGAATGTGGAGAGATGCAAAAGGTTCAACTTTCCATTCCCTTTCCTCCGGGAGTGCGAAACTTCTCAAATTCATCGTCCTTTTATTTGTTTATGAGGCAAATTTATTTCATTGACGCCGTCTGAACATTTTCACTTTGAAACAACTGCTCGTTTGCATTTCTCTCTTTCCTCTCATTGTTTTCCTGGATGATCTGTAATTTACGCTCTTCTTTTTGGGCCTGGTAGAAGGCATTGCGCTTTTCTACATTTTCATTGTATCCCTTCATCAAATCGTTCAACTGTTCTTCTTGGTACTTTTGATCGGCGATTCGATCTGGAGATGGATCCCATGGTAGCCAGTATCCGACGCTCCCGACAAAGACGTGATGATTTGGATCCACTTGCTGTAACGCCTTTGAACGAATTTCGGCTTCTTTGTAATTGTCATAAACACCGCGAACTTTGATACCACGAATTGACGTTTGATTGTCATTTTCTTCATTGAACTTGTCATCTAACGCCTTCTCATGTAGTCCAATGAAAGAGTTGTACTCTTCAAGAATATCAACGTTGACCAATTCGCGTTTTTCGGAATTTTGAAACGTACGCCAGAATTCTGAAATGTAAAACTGGGATTTCTGTGCAAGAACCTTTTCAGGCGACAAAAACGAGAGGCACACGAAACTTTGACCTGGAATAGGTGCATCTACAGTGAGGTAATCAATTTTCTGAAACTCGGACATACGTGTTTTTATGAATATCTTCTAAAGGCAATGTCTTTAAGTTCATTTCACAAAAGAAGGGAGATACACGCGTACAAAATACCTCCAACAAATCCAACAAAAATACGTGTGTATTCAACAGACACGAGTACTTGTTCCACAGCAGATGTCAGAAATGTAGCGATCAGATAGTTGATTAATGCAAACAGTATGACACTCTTCAGAAATCCAACAACATTCTCCAAGGAAAATGCATCCGTGACCATTTCAAACATCCCCTTGTCAACGGTTTCGGATACTGACATTTTTGACGACGATACACTATCTCCTACGACCTTTGCACCCGACGAATCCAGTGTTACATCTTCGTCATCAAGAAACGAGGATGCTGCTGAAAGCACTTGATCCTCAAGCATTTTCTTTTCAGCCGAATTCTTGGGTGCCAAAGGAAGAACATTTTCACTTCTTGACAAGACGTGGTTCTCGAAAATACCGTCATTCATTTGTTGCTGAGCAGCAGAACTACTTTGAACGCCACCATTCTCATTGATTTCCGCCAAAATATCATTCACTAGATTTAAAGTACTTGGATCGGTGGGAAGCGAACGTACTGGCGTTTCACGGGACATTTTAATAAACTGTGTTTTCGTGAAGAGAGTATATAAAGATAGACAGGCACTTTTGTAAAAGCCATCTAAACGTACCTTTTTGCTTTTTATGACAAAGATCCTCTCTTTTGATATCGGAATGCGGCATTTAGCGTATGCCTTTTTGGAATGCCATAACTCGTCAATCAAAGTAATTGAATGGGATGTTGTTGATCTTTATGAGGTTGCATGTGGAAACGATGCAGTGGACACCCTTGCAGAATATCTCTCGGTCGCTAAAATTAAACGGAAGGATTACCCTGAAATGAAAGGATCCTTGACAGAAATCAAGGCGATCATCACTTCCAGACTGAAGGCTACATTGGATTCATTCAAATTAGATGCAAAGGAGTCATTGACTAACATTGATCTCATAAGTTGCAAACTTCGGTCGTTCCTTGAACTCCATCCTTCGTTCCTTCAAGCAGATTACGTTTGTCTTGAAAATCAGCCTGTCCTCAAGAATCCGGTCATGAAATCTGTTCAAATGGTTTTGTATGCATGGTTTATCTTTGCTACACCCCCTTCAAAATATATCCAATCCTTTGCAGAAAGTACAACATTTAAAGTAAAACTGGTGGCGGCTTCGAATAAGAACAAAGTCTTGCCATTTCCGAAAAAGACGCTCACGTACAAAGAAAGGAAACGTCTTGGAATTGAACAAACACTGACTTTACTTCGAGAATACTTTGCTGTCGACGACACATTGCTTGTATTTTTTGACAAACATTTGAAAAAAGATGACTTGGCAGATAGTTTTTTGCAAGCTATCTTTGTCGCACAGAGATATGCCAAGTTTGAATTGAAAAAGTCGGCTTCTAACGCCTCATCTGGCGAATCGTTAGACACTGTACTTGACAGCATCACTTACAATGGTTGAGTACGTATACTTTTCTCTCCGAAACAAATCTTGCACTTCGTTGGCTGTTAAACTAGTCGCCATGTAACGAAACGTGGATAATTTGGCGGCGACTGTGCTACCGATACCTATATAGCCTGGATCATTATTCATCATCATCTTACCCGTCAATAATTTTGTCGTTCTCAAATTTCCATTGAGGTAAATATCAATGGCTTGGTCATGGAACACAACCACTAAATTCGCCCATTCACCAACTGGGAAGTTCTTTAATTCAGCGTATTCAACATAAGTATTTGCCTCCGAGGAAGCAGAGGGTACCATTGTACTTACAGAAATTCGCAAATCATTCGTAACGTCACCAAGCCATATCCCTGGACATTGATGAGGAACCGTGTCATATGCTGGTTCAGTAGAACAAGACGTTGAAACATTTGTTCCTCGATGAAAGACATGTTTCCAATGACCATAATTTGTATACCAATCCGTAATGTTTAGCCACATACTATAAGTGAAATTTCTAGGCACCGTAGGTACTGCAAAGGTCGATGCTTGAATACTCGGGCGACCTGATACGTCCACAGATTGATTGTCATATACGACAAAAGCATCTGTTCCATCAATATTCTGGAAACGGCTTAACTTGATCTGGTAAAATGTATAGATGATCGCGATAATAACAATGGCGAGAACGCCTCCAACTATGAAGTATCTCTGGTACTTGTCAACGTAGGCGCTTGCATCACTGACAAGAGTATCAAAAGTCGCTATTTCAGCCATGCTTGTTAATTAGCGTAGATATTTTATTGAACTTCTAAATACCTCACAATCCCCGCCATCCTGAGACAACTTGAATGGCCTTTTGTTCTGCCTCGTGATGCAAAAACGTCGGAAACTTATATTCGGGGATAGAAGAATCACGTTCACATTCATAAATCTCAATGTTTTCATCGTCGCGTATCATGTCAATCTTGTAGCGTTTGCGGCGATAAACGTGCGACCATTTGCTCATGACACGAAGAAGGTATCTGTGCTTTTGAGTAAGTACTTCTGGATCGTTGGGAAGTGTTTCTGAATCTCGTAAATTGCATTTCCGCAACTCATTCGAATGAGGATTGTGATACATCATGTCGATATTGAAATACCGTTTCGAAAGTCCTTTGATATCCAGTCTTCGTGAAAAATCAGAATCATCCCACCCGTAACTTTGTATGCGCTCATCGTATCCATTGATCTTGAAAAAGTCAGACGTATGAAAATAAACATTTCCATGTGTGAATTTTTCGTTGTCGTCGCGTGCCATTTTCCAGTCTCCAACATAAAAACTGTCTTTTTCCAAAATATGATTCTCGAAAAACTGGTCCCGCAATGTTACATCGGAATCAAGTTTCATGATCTTGTCATAAGAAACGAAACATGCCCCCAAATTTTGGGCAGCAGTACGGTAATAATCTTTTTCGCCGTTGACACGAATTAACACGATTTTAGGTTGAGTAACACTACTTTTCTTAATCATTGACAACACTGCTTCTTCTACTGGTATTTCACCTTCAGAAGTTGACCAATCGACAATGACAATTTCATCCACCTTTTGAATCATCCAACTGGCCATGTACTGTAGAAGATTGGATGTTCGGTTCATAATACTTATCAATATACTTATTCCCTCTTTTCGGGGAACCCCATTGATGTTGCAATGCAATACATCATCATTGACGACCGATGATACTCTGTAGTTCATATTTGAACTCATTGCTATTGCGGGAGGGAGACGCAGGTAATCAGAAATGAAATTGATTCCATTTTCAATTGTATGGTAAAAGTCCAGATGTTCTTTTTGACAGTACCATTTTTCCCAGTCTACGCTTGGTAGCGTACTCCAGATACGCTTGCAAGAAGTAATCTGGTCTAGAAAATCAGACACGTCTATGTCTTCCATAACTTTTCCATATGCGAGATAAATGGAAAAAAAGAGCATGAAGTCTACTTTTTGCTGCCGAATGAAGTATGCAGGAATGGTATGTGAAGGGGATCGTATGAAGAACTTGATTTTCGACGAAGGTGTGAAATTTCCGAAAAAACGAAAACGAACGCCCATACATTTCTCCTCGTTACATTTTGATCTATACACAAGATTTGAACAATTTTGGTACTCCCATGGAGGGAAATGGTCGTATATGTGTTTCCAAGAAGATTCATTTTCTTCCTTTGGTCTCAAATAAGACTGTGAGGCGTCGACACAGATCTGGCTTGCTTCAGACACGAAATCAATGGTTCCAAGGGTGGTAAGACGGGCAAAATGGACTGAAATGGTCACTGAATAAGTTCTTCGAGAAACGGTGAAGGATCCAACCCCGTTGATGAATTGTTCAGAGGTTTCGGGGAACGAGGACGGTTTTGAAATGAAAAGATTTTTTGCAATATCCACTTGAGAAGAATTGAGGACAATTGGAATCAATGACGACTCATATCTTGTCGAATAAATTTGTTTGCGATTATTGTGTATCTTACTGTCTATAGGAGATTCATTGTACATAGTCTCTTTCTTGTCAACCGTTTCGAATTCAGGGACGTCATATGCAGGATGCAAAAAAATAAATTCCGAAAATTTGCCCACTGGAATCTCTCTTTTCTTTGAAACTTCACCTTTTGCAGTATACGAAGAGGCAGTTCCCAAATGACTCAGCATATCTTTATGCAGAATGGCAATGTAGTTGCATGGGTTGATGACGTTGTATCCACTTTCAATGAAACGACGAGAAATAATATTGTCACATGCAGTTGCACCTAGGCGAAAATGGGAGTTGATCACTTTGATAGGCGTATCACTTCGCCATGCCCATGCATCTTGTGAGAATATTGCCGTCTCGTTTTTTTGTAACCAAGGATTGTTGATTGACAAATCACAGTCTTTCCCGTACACGACGTAGGGCTGTTTTTCTTCTCGATTTTGCGGAAGTACATCTTCGTACCTAGTTAATGCTAGGAATGTATTCGTCAAATTTAGACTTTTTGTGTATTTTATGCTTGAAGTAAAAATAATATCAGCGTTTGATAAAAAGCATATCTCGCCAAGCAAATGTTCATTATAATAATTAAACGCGTCTTCATAAGTAAGACGTTCTCCAATGACTGTCTGTACTATTTTTTCGGACAATGCAGGCGTTAAAGGGAGATCATAGTGCTTTTCTGTTAGTAAATGTATACAGTCAATTTCATCCAATTGTGCATTCTTCAGGAGACATTCATCCACTTCACATTGTCTCTTCTGATTATATGCGATATCGGATGTCTGTACGCGGTAGTATTGTACCACGAGATGAATTTTACAATTTTTCTTCATGCCACAAGTTTTCATAAAATAAATATACATTGTTGGCGCTATAATTTTCGCGTTCTACTCTTAATTTTAAAAATACTAATTCTTCAAAGATGGTACCGTTGCATTTCTCAATTTCATTCTTCACTTACATTTGCTGAATCGGCCACTTCTTCGTTTTCTTCGCCTCTACCCTCGGGAGCAACAGCGTCATTCGCCTCTTCATCTTCTGTGTCATCGGATTCCTCTTCTGCGCCCTCATTTTCTGAAAGAATGTCAGTGATAAAGGTTGTCAAAAGTGCGTTTCTATCTTCTGGTGCCATACCTGCTGTGTATTCGAGGAGAAGATGACGATGAGATTCGAAATCGTCAAATTCTGTGTTTTCGTTGTCCACCGTTTCTTCTTCCTCGTACTCACTTTCAGTCGTCTCAGTAGCGTCTTCTGCATCATAATCATCTCTATCCATTGCCGAGGAACGTTGGTCACAGCGACATAGAGGACAAGGCATTCGGTTTCGAGTCACTCTTTGTTGACAAGGACGACACATTGTATGTGAGCAGGAAAAGATACACTCTCCGTTGATATAGTAATCTAAGCAAATCGAGCATTTCATATAATCCAGTGTGCCTTCTGGTAGAAAACATTCAAGAAACTCAATTTCTGCAGTTCCTACTTTATCTGAAAAGGTATTGGTTCTTTTGTCGTATCGCATTTGAAGAAAAGAGGCCGTTACAATGACAACGTCTGTTAAACTATTCACTGTTTTCTTGTAGAGGACCTCACTACTACTATCGTCGTCCAGAGAGTACTCGATTACCGTAAAAGCAAAACGCGACTTGGATTTCTTTGTAATGATGATGTCTACACGGAGTCCATCCACTTCGATATTTTCAAGATAATGTTTCTTCGTTTTCTTAAAAACGGTTTCGAGGTATTCTCGCATTCTTGAAGATTTCGTCACTTTGTCAGAGTTTGCAAATATTGCTTCAAATACCTCGGTATCTTTGTCTACCATTTTACGATTTAGATACTTTGATTTCTTGCTTGTCAATCTACATTTTTTTGCTTGTCTGCTTTTTTAAAAATACGAAAAGAATTCTTTCATTTTTTTCGGGAAGATGCAGAAAAAAATGAAAATCCGTCATAGACAGTTGCAATGGAGGAAGTTTGGACAAACCATTATCGAGTTATGGAAGAAGAGAACATCATTATGGATGACGCTGTCGAACGAATGGATGAAAAGGCGGAATCGGATTATGACGACGACTTCGAAATTCAGTCCGAAGGTGATGACGACGAGGACATTTCGGAAGAAACCCCGCTGCAACCAGTTACTGGAAAAGATGACGTTTTCTTAATTATGCTGGATCGTCTTCAACCCTTTGTTGATTACGTCAAAGAATTACTGGACGAAAAGTATGCGGGTGCATGGATTTTGCTTTTGGCAATCACAGTCTACCACCTCATGGTATTTTACGTTCTATTCATGTGCATCTTGTTTTGCTTGTGTGCGAAGAGCATTTAGTTGTAGACTTCACAATTTGCAAGTATGGAGGAACTTTCCTATGTACTAAATACTACTCTTTTTCAAAGTAGGATAGAAAATTTTACATTAATAGCTGACCGCGTTTTTAGTCAAGGTGATGGATATCAATATTTGGTGGTCCTCCTCATGGTATTCTACGTTCTATTCATGTGCATCTTGTTTTGCTTGTGTGCAAAGGGCAATTAGTTGTCGACGTCACAATTTGCAAGTATGGAGGAACTTTCGTATTTACTAAATACTACTCTTTTTCAAAGTAGGACAGAAAATTATACATTTAAAGCTGACCGCATTCTTAGTCAAGGTGGTGGATATCAATCTTTGGTGGTCACCGGGAGAATGATCCCGATGACTTCGATTACTGAAGTTGAAACAGTAGTAGTGAAGAAGCGACGTAGTTTTATCGATGGACCGCTAGACACAAATCAAGAAATCAAGATCTTGAAAGACTTGCATGGAAAGCATCCAAATGTAGTGACGCAGATCTTCGGATGTGTTTATGCAAATCATGTGTTTTCAGTTCTTGAAAAGGTCGGTGATGAGGACTTGTTTACGGTCGCCAACCGTATAGGACGCGATTCTTTGAAATATCTTCCTGGTATAGTTGACGGTGTTTTGTACCTCCATAAATCAGCCTCCCTTGTACATCTCGATTTGGCACTTGAGAACGTTGTGATTTCATCGTCTGATCAACCTGTCATTATTGATTTTGATATGTCAAAACCAATCGGGACGTTAATGCCTGCATTTGAAAGGGGAAGACATGGGAAACAGGGATACGCAGCTCCAGAACTTTATGACTCTGCCAATTTAGCAAATGTTGACATGGATGCATGGTCTCTTGGATTTATTCTCTATGCCTTGTACACCTCACGATTTCCCTTCGGCGATTCAGTACCTAGTGACTCGTTTTATGTAAGAATGTGTCGTCGCGGTTCATCAAGTGTGCTTTGCAAAGATGCTCTCCACCATTGCTCCAGAGGTCCTGGATACCAACTTTTCACCGATTGCGTGAGCAGTCTCCTTTCACTTCAAGATAGGAAAACTGTGGAAGATATGGAGGCGACATTGAAGTCATTAGTACTTGTAGAGCGAGAAGGATTATAGATACTGTAGCAGAAAAAAATGAAAATAAATAAGCATTGTAACAGAAAATCATAGTACTGTACAATTACTTAAGAAATGGAAGATTTTGGAGGAAACAAAGAAGATATTAGTCGTGAATGGCAGCTGATTGCAGACTTGTCAAAACACGAATCTTTGTCTATTTTTCAACTTGAAATGGCATACGTTGACGGTCTTTCGACACAGGATAGCACAGGTGCTAGTTACGTCAATTATCCAAGTCAATCGTTGCAAAGTTTGTTTGACAAGATGGGCGTGACGAAAGTTTGTGAAAAGTTGAAAGTGCATGCGAAAATCGTGTATGTCACGGACACGACACATAAAAAAGCCAAAAACGGAAAGAAGACGAGTGCAACGGCCGATGAAATTCGTCAGAAAACGATTATCGAGACGGCAAGAAATGAATGTGAGTTGCTTCTTCAACAACGATTCGTCGCTCCTGATTTCCGGAGCAACATTATCGAAGTCATTCTCATTTACTACTTGATGAATGTTGTCAATTCGCATAAGAAGAAAATTGAAGCGTTTCTTGATTCGCTCTTTTCATTTCGTGATGCTCTGATCTATTTTCAGGCACAGTTACAAGGGAATGGTACATATGGTGTCTTTCGTGCTCTTCTTGACAACTACTCAAATCAAGAAAATATGCCATGGAAAGTATTTATCCAAAAGTACACGCGATTCTTGATTCGAAACAGTTTCCGGAACAATTATCAGCGCGCCATTTCTCTCTTCGACGAGCAAAAAGAACTACTTGATCAAATTCGACAGGATCCGTTTCGCCTCTTTCTTTTGCCATGGGGCGTAGGCGTGGGGAAAACAGCTCTTTTGCCTGCCATAGCCACCATGTACAATCGCGTGGGTCACCAAACCCTGTACTGTGTACCAAGAGGTCCTGTGCGTGACCAAAATGCCGCCTATTTGTACCGCTGTGGCATTCCATTTGCATACATAGTCAATGGTGCCCCATCCAGTGACTTGAAATGGGAAATACGACCATCTTTTCATTGCAGCTTTGGCGTTCTCCCTATTGCTTACATTGTCGATCCAGAGTTTCTTTTGTACTATCTTCGCTATCAGGAATACAGGAAAGATAGATTGCAAATGGAAGAAAGAGTTGTCCCACCCAGTATATTGATTCCGTCGTTCAAGAAACGCTACAAACATTTAAACCATTACAATCTCTGGGATAGGGAGATTTCCTTGATTTTGGATGAACCGTCAGAGACGGATGAATGTTTACCAGCTATTCTTCTTCTACTTCCAAGAACAGGATTTGTCATGTCAGCAACTTCGTGCGGAATTGTGGACGATGTAGTAAAAGCCAAGTACGAGGAAGCATTTGAAGGGGCCGAAATTGTCGAAATTCCAGCAGTCAATGTCGGTGTCTCCACCACGCTTATTGCCTACTGGCATCCAGATCGTCCAGTGATAAGTCCATTTACAGGGGTCAAAACACGTCGAGCGTTCTTGGATGTTCTTCGAAAGGTAACATCATCTGTGATGTGGCGCCGTTTTCTCTCCCCAAATGTACTTTTGGATTGGATTGTGCACATTCGCACAAAATATCCAGACATCGACATGAATACCGATTTTGAGTTTTTCACTCTCAGTTTCAATGATATCTCAATGCGAGTCATTGAATGGGCACATGCAATTGCTGCAGTGAAAAATGACGATGTTTTCTACGCGACCGTTTTTGAAATGCCAAGTAGTCAAGATGAATGGACTGTCGAAAATCTTCGGAGCATACTCTGGGACCATTCTCATCTTTTCATGCGTGGATGCGTCATAGGGACTGGATCAGTGGATCTTCTCTACGAAATCTTCTCTTCCGATGAAAGAAGTACTTTGCGATCGGTCGACGACATTGTTGATTCTGTCGCCAAGCATCAGAAACAAATCGTGCAAAGTATGCTCGACATACTCAAAGGTACACTTTCCACAAAAGACGACGAACTCGACCGTGAAGAACGCATTAATGATCTCTTGAAAACCAAATGGTCGAATATTCCATTGCAGTCGGAAGAGGTTATCAATACACGCGAATTTATAAGATTGCATAATCCTTCCTTTGCCATTGAGAATATCAATCCCAATTGGTTCAATCGCTTAGCGGAATTGGAAGAAATTGGATCGCCACAAGATAACCTCGTGCAATGGAGACTTGAACCGGAGGTCATAGCCGACGTCCCTCCCAACTACATGATGTGGCGATGGAAAGCACTTGGTTCTATCTCAACAACAAAGGAATTTTACATCAAAAATATTTTGGATTTAGATCGGAATTTGATTGCTTTCATGATTGTTGACGAGTCTGGTGCTTATGGTCTAAACATCAAGATTTCTAATGCCATTCTTGTTGACGATACTCTCTTTGGAAAAGAAACACTTCTTCCAAGAACCGTCTACTTTCAGATTGCCGGAAGAGTAGGACGTCAGTCACAAGAGGAAAGTGGGTTTGTATACTTGACGTCACAGAAGTTGTTTCGCCATTTGTTTGTTTTCGATGCATAGGTAAAGAGAAAACCTTTAAATAATTGATCGCACACCTTCGATTCTCATTTTGCTGATATCAATTTTCGGAAGTCTTAGATTTTCATAATAAGACGCGTCAACAATGTAGTAGACAATCAGAAGTAAGATGAGGAGAAAAGCGATGACGAACAAAGACCACGAGATATTGAATTCGACCGGAGTGGAGGAAGAAGCTACTGCATTGAGGACGGAGATTGAATTTGAAGGAGCGAAGGCTTGAGGAGCAGTAACTAGAGATTTCATGGAAGAAGTCAGAGGCAAATGTGAAAACGAAGCGGGTGCCAACGATGTCTCTTCTTCTGCAATGACATTTGTGAAATTTGGAACGTGACGTCTTTTATGGAAATGGGCACGATCATCCGAGACACCACCCTGATGATCAGTTATGTGCATGAAAGGACCGACTAATTGTTCTTCCTCTGCAGGACTTGGGTTGAAAGAAGCGTAGACCATTGAAATAGAACGAAATATAAATTATAACTAAGAAAAAGATTTTGCAAACTGCCGATAAAATAACTTTTGAAACACACCATCTAATACATAAACACATAATCATACCATGTCATGCATAATATTGATAGCCTCTACTCCTTTTGAAAGTTCATGAGGAAAGATGAGATTTCTCGATGGAACAATACTCTCTATACATATTTCCGGTTTTTGAAGACGTTTGTCCTGAAACACCGAATTGAAAGAGTTTATAATTGTCGTCGGAATAGTTGGTGTCATACTGACGAGTTTTTGATATTCCTTTTCGCACATATCTAGGAATACTCCGGGTTTTGTACGTTCCTCACGGCGCCGTTGCAATTCAAAACGAATAATGGAATGAAGTTTTTGCCAATGTTGAACTGCCAGTTTAAATTTTTCTGCTGTCTGGACTACTTTTGATGATTGTTGAAGTGTATGAAGTACTCCGGCCGCAATATTAAACGATCCAGTTACCATCAGAATAGAAGACTGGTATTTCGTTGGGATCTGGGATTGTGCAAAAGTCATGATTCCAGTGATTGTCGAAATACAGATGATCGGGATGCTGAAGTATGACGAATACAAGTGATAAACTTCTTCACTTTTCCTAGCTAGCCATTCATAACACAAGGCACCGTCTGCGATTCGCGACAAGATATTTTCGTGCTCGACTTCCCATTTGGAGACATTTGCATGCACGACAAGATTTTCGAGATTACTTGATTCGTTCGTATGGTTCTTTGCCATAATTTTTTTCTACAATATCGCTTCTGACAAAAAAGAAGAAAAAGATCCAATTTTAAATTGTTCGAAAGACAAATCAAACCAATTGAGAAAGAAGCAAGTTTGAATAATACACTTCATATCATTCATAAAAGTAGTCCTCTTTCTTCCAGTGAAAAAACTCGTACGTTTCAATGCGATGTTTTTGATCCGATTGAATATCCGACTGACTATCTTGGGCACAAAGTGTTATTATCAATGGTGGATCAAGAACAAAAGGATGAAGACCGTCTAGTTGCATATCGACTAATTTGAAAATTTCGTCAACAGGTACGTAGGGATTTTTTCGCATTGCGCCTTCGAGAATCTTAATTGCATCGAGACGAAAAAGCATAGAATGTGCTCCTGTGACGAATTCATTCAAAAGCCGAAATCCACGAGATGTTTCAATGGGCGGATGGTAGTTTTTTGAGCCCAAATAAAGAATATTCCAATGAATAGGAAGACTGCAACAGATTTGCATCCATTGTTTATCAAATTGTCGATGGAAGCAGACATCATCTTCCAAAACACATAGGTATGGCCATTCGTTTTTGATTGCCATTTGGAAAAGACGAAGGTAGGACATATAAATTCCAAAGGCTCCTTCACTTAATTTGTGATGCGAATATCGACTGGGATACATGATAAACCCTCTTAGTTCGGGTCCTTTTTCTAGACTGCAACTATTCATGTATGTTTCATACTGCAAAGCATCGTTTGAATTTTCAATGGGATCTGTAGCTTCAAAAACTTGCAGATTTTTCAAAGGAATCCTTCCAGCGTTCATCATTGCTTCTAGTCGTCCTCGACGATCGGTGCGTCTTTTTAAATTGACGACAAAACTATGGTCAAAATAAAGAGCGTTGAAGTCAAGCAATTTCGCCACAATATGTTTTGGTGACGGTGTTTCCACGTACATGCGAATTTCTTTCAACCGTCGAATCAAAAATGCATAATTGCGCCAATAGATTTGAAGGACTTTGATATTTTGGACAACCGGACGAGGATAGAAAGGATGATCTTTAGGTACCAACAACGGATCATTTATGTTATTCTGTTCTCCGTGGTTGTAAAAGATACTAAAACGAGCAATGCGAATATTTTCCGGTTGGTCAATGACATCCAAAGTTGCGTCGATGCATTCTTTTGACGTTCTGGCTTTTGACGTGTAAACAGAGAAATCCCTTATCCAATTGGCACAGTACTCCTCCGTTATATTTTCTGACATCAAACACTCTGCTACAATTTCCGGAATTTCAACTTGAAAACTTTTTAAATCTGCACACTTTTTGCATATTCGTTGCTTCTCTTTCTCTGTGAGCGACGGATAAAAGCTATGTAGATAATGTAGAATACTCGTAATATTGGATTTATAATACGCATAAATACATGAGCGAATTTTAGTAATGCGATCGCGTATCGAACCGACATTGGAAGCTTGAATAAAATCAATGTTCTTTTGTCGAAGTGTATCTGTACTTCCTTCTATTTCATTCCATAATACCTGAACTAACTTTTGGGTCTCCTTCACTTGAAATGTCGGAACTGACCTTCGAAACGATAATCTTTCCATTTATTAAAAACTCGTGAGTAAGTACCTTATACTTGAGTATCTCTTTTGTTTACTTCCCCTTTTTTAAATTTCAAGACTACTTGTTGCCTGGAAGTTTATCGTCACAAATAACTTTGCGAAGCAGGGAGTAGTATGCGCGCTGACATGTAGTCTCACTCGTCGGGTGAAATGCGACATGCTTCACAGGATTAATGTTCGCGCCTTTACTTCCTTGAAATGCAAACATATGGTACTTGAAGTAGTCTGAAAACTTTTCTTTCGTTGCATTTGAGTCGTTTGCCTGTGGCAGATGCTGATTAAAGTCCTCATCTTCATTATTTATTCTTGGCTGTAAGGCCATAATGATAATGTTCTTCAATACGATTCTTTCATCTCCTAGAAGGGTAGGAGTTCTAAATGTTGTCTTAATGACAAATCCCGTGTAAGTCTGGTTTTCCAAATGCTTTTTAACAATCTTGATATCCTCTACATCTAAGGGGCTTACTATTTTTGCATAACTTTCAATATGGTTCCTTTTTCCTGCAGACGTTAGAAAATATTCCGAGAAAACCTTTTCATGCTCTTTTAACTGGTCAACGGTAGTGATCAGAACATTTTTTGGACCCCTTTCCCCCTTACTCTTTGGTTTCTCTTTCTTCTTCTGAGAATTATCGTCACCTTTCTCTCCTTCAGACGTTTTACTGGCGTCTGCGTTATTTTTCTTACGTAATTTATTTTTGGCACAGATTTCGTTCAAGTCCTTTTGGAAGGTCGCAGAAACATCTTTGACATCATCAATTGAAAAAGACTGCATATTTACTGAACGATATATTATAAGGAAGATATATTTTTTGGACCAATAGATGGTGAAGTTTCAAAGGGAATTATTTTCTACTATGTAAACTATAAAACACAATTATGTCGGAACCACGAAGATTATCCGATGAAGATGAAAGTCAGATTGATCTGGATGGTTTATTAGACCACGACCAAATGGCCGAAGTCAACGATTTTGACATCGATAACCTTATGAAACGAACAATTTATGACAAAAAGCGCCATTCAGATAACGTTATGACAATCGATGAACAATATAATGCTTCTAGAGAGGCATTCGGTGACTCTATATCTAAATACTATATACATTGTGCAGGTATATTTGATTCGGACTTCAAGGCAAAGTTTCGTAGTACTTTAATGGGCGGAAATCAAGTTACTATATACCCGCAGAATCAGAATTCACGATCCCATCAACAAAGCAATTCAGCATCATCTTCCAAGTCATTAAACTTACAACCAACAAAAACTCCCTCTGTTACTTCGTCTCCCAGAGGAGGAAAGAACAGTCGAGAATTAATTGATGAAATGGCAGAAGGACTGCAATTTGCTGAAGAATTGAAATATGTCGTCCCGTCATCACCTCTCCCTTCACCACCTCGCCTTTCACCACCTCGCCCTTCTCCACCACGGGCTGTCCCGGTAAAATCGCGACGTACTGCTAGACCTCAACCTGTTTTTGAACGACGGATGACACGATCGCAAGCTAAAATAAGTAAATAGAACTACATTAGAGATAGTACCTGCTCCTAACCATCTCTTCAACGCATTCTTATTTCTTCTCAGAATTTAATTCCAATGTAGCTAAGATAGGTACTTCCTCTTTGCAAGGTCCAAGTAACAAAAGATCCATGGCTTCCTGGATTGTAGAAATTGGTGAAGCAGTAAACCCGTTTTCAAACAAATCAGGATTTTCGTTAACTATCTTCTGATAATCTTCCAAATTGTCTTTCGGGAAGAGGACATGTATAATTCCAGCCATTTTCGCTCCGTACATTTTTTGACGCAATCCTCCAATCGCCATGACATCGCCAGATAAATTGATTTCACCCGTAACTCCTTGACGATTATCAATCAACAAATTGTTCAAAAGAGAGTAAAGTGCCACGGTCAATGCAACTCCTGCACTTGGTCCTTCTTTTTCAATCGATCCATCCGGACAATGAACATGGATGCTCATTTTACCCATTTGTTTCCATGCTGTCAACCATTGCTGCTGTCTCTCAACACTTGTCAAATTCCATGCGAGTGTCCGAGACACCTGAGTCGACTCAGTCATCACTTTGCCCAAATTTCCAGTAATTGACATCATCATTGTTTGGTCGGACGGAAGCCAACTTGCTTCGATTGGAATGATACCTCCTGTTTCGTTGCTTGTGGCATAAAGTCCATTGATTCTTCCCACTGTCGCCTCTTGGTGAATCTTTTCCAAAGTCACTGGACGACGATGTTTCAAATATTTTTCACGAACAAGTTTTTCTGTGATTTCAATCGTTCGAAAGGAAGCGGGAAGTAATTTGCGGCGACTCTTCCAAGTCTTTCCTTCGTGTATGAGAAGTTCCAAATTGACATCGCGCGTGATTTCAAGAATACATTCGCGCAGCTTTCGGACACCACCTTCATGGGTATACGTCTTGATGATAAAGTCGACAATTTCATCAGATATCTCCAAAACGACATTGGCATGCTCAATCCCGACTTCTTTCATGACTTGTGGGATCAAATGACGTTTTGCAATTTGTACCTTTTGTGCACCCGTAAATCCAGACGCTTTCACCTCAAAAATACGATCACGCAAGATTGGATTGATGGAAGAGGCGTTGTTGTACGAGAAAATGAAAATACATTTGGACAAATCAATATCTATATTTCCAAAATATCGGTCCTGGAAATGATTGTTTTGTGCAGGGTCAACCATATGAATCAAGAGATTGATAATTTCTTGTCCTCGGTGTGTTTCGCTCACTTTGTCCAATTCGTCAAAGTAAATGATCGGATTCATAACTTTGGATTTGATGAGGACATCGACAATTTGTCCATACACAGACCCTTCATACGTGTACGAATGACCGTTAAGAAACGATGCGTCACTTGCACCACCAAGTGGGATGGCGAAGAAGGGCAATCCAAGAATTGAAGCAACTCCTTTTTCAATCAACGTCGTCTTACCAACCCCCATTGGACCTTCAATGCCGAGTACATTCCCATTAGATGATGGGTTTCGGACAAGTTGTCCAAGGTATTGCAACAGTTTATGTTTTGCAGACTCGTGGCCCATCACTGCATTGTCAAGTACCCCACGGGCATTTGTGAAAAACGCTTTCATTTCCGAAGTGCTTGGTGCCGGAGTTTTGATGAATTTTCCAAAGGGGACACGCAAAATAGCGTCCATCCAAGTAACAAATTTGCCACCTTCTTCTTTCTTTGAATTCTCATATCGAATTAACACTTCTTCACGGACTTTAGCATTCATGGAAGACAACAATATGCGCAGAAGAAAAGGAAGAAACTTTTCTTTTGTATCATCATTGATTTCCATCAACGATTTGACGGCCAATTTTTGATCTTCTACTGGCAATTTACTGAACGAATTTTCTACACTGTTCGAAGAGCGACTCTCACGTGTACGACCCTTCACAAGATCCATAAATCGACGAGAACGTGCTGCCGCTTCATAAGCATCCTTGCTCTGTCTAGGTGCCTTTAAAGGACCTTGAACATCGTGCGAATATGCCTTTCTCTTCCGACGAGAGAGGTGGTTATCTTCTTCCTCGTCATCATCGTCGTCGTCACCGTTCCCTTCACAACACTCGTCATCCTCTTCTTCGTCCTCGTCGTCCTCGTCGTCTTCGTCCTCGTCTTCATTTGCTAGCCTTCGCAGCTCTTTTTCCTGTGATCGAAAATGTCGTAAGATACTCATGAGAAATTCATAATCGTTCAGAGGATTCATTGAATCAGGTGATTGTTGGACCACGATTTGGATGTAAGGAGACGTCGTCGTGTTTGTCTGTCCGGCAACATCTTCAGAATCATCGTCATCTCCGCCAGCACCACCTTTTGCCAAACTACGTTGACTGCGGCGTACAGATTTGGAAACGTGTTTCTTCGTAGTCGTGCAGATTGGTTGAACACTGAACAACATGGTTTCAAAGAGATGGATTTTCTGAATCAAGAACTGTGCATCTCTTTTTTGGATTTTCTGCAACATCTCAAAATATTTCACTGGTCGACAATGGTTCAAGAGGTAAGCCGACACGCTCTTCTGGACCTGATCAAGGTACGCCCTTTCCATTGCTGTTTCGCCTTTGCCATTGTCCAGATTGTCCAGATGCCCCGAAAGGTGCAAATAACGGTACATCGTGTCGACAAATTGATGCAGAGAAAATTCAATCAAAGGATAGAAGGTTGAAAGATACTTGTCAATTTTCTTTCGCATACTAACATCGTACGTGAAGACGACTTGCGATTGTACGAAATCCATATTCTCCATTTCATTTGATTTCATTTCCATTATTTCGAGGATTGTTATTTTTTTCAAAACGATAGATCTTATGTGCTTATATTCAAATATTGCTAAGACTTGGCGCGTCTCAGTTTATCATTTTTTTCATCGTTTTGCATTCAAGTAGCTAATGCTCGACTATATTATCATTGGTGCTGGACCAGCTGGTCTATATGCAGGACTTCTTTTGTCAAATCAACATAAAACTTTCAAAATCCTTGAAAGGAACAAGAAAGCAGGAGGAAGAGTTGGAAATAAAGTATTCGGCGGAGTAGAAATTGTCAAAGGTGCTGGAGTTGGTCGAGAGGAGAAAGATCATACTTTGAAAACACTTTTACAAGAAATCGGGTTGTCTCCCGGTCCACGTCATCTGGTAAAGAAGCAATTTGCTTTCGAGGACAAAGTCTCCATGAAAAGAGTACTGAGAGATCTACAAAAGCACCATTACACGACAAAACAAACGTTTCGACAATATGCAATGGCCATCCTCGGTAAAAAGAGATACGACGCATTTGTAAAGTCGACTGGATACTCAGATTTTGAAAATATGGGTGCAAGAGAGGCAATGACCAACTATGGTTTTGAAGACGATGACGATGGTTGGACGACCTTTCAAGTTCCTTGGAAAAAGATGATTGAACGACTTTGTCAAAAAATTGGACTTGAAAACATCATGTTTGGACAAAATGTTAGTACTCTACGAAACTTGGACGATGTCGTCGTCACAACTGAGGAAGGAATGACCTTGAAAGCAAAGCATTGTATTCTAGCTACTGATATATGTACACTCAAGCGTCTTTTGCCGAACTTCGAACTGTTGAAACTTATCGAGGGTCAACCTTTTCTAAGAGTTTATGGAATCGTCCATGTTGACGATCGAATCGTCATGGCGGAAAAAGTAAAAACGACGACAATCGTTGGCTACCCGCTTTACAAAATCATTCCAATCGATGTTGTAAAAGGTGTCTACATGATCGCCTATTGCGACAATGCAGGTGCAATCGCCTTAAAATCGATTGCTTCAAATACTGCAGAACATCGTCGTTCATGGCAAGATCTCCTCAAAACGGTCTTAGGAATCGAGATTCGTTTGGATTGTATCTCTTCTTTTTATTGGCCGATAGGAACTCATTATTATAAACCGCTCGAGGAAAGTCTTGAAAGTTTTTTACGTAAAGTTCAGCATCCTGCGAACAATATTCAAATATGTGGAGAAGTGGTTGCTACCAATCAAGGATGGACAAGTAGTGCTTTAGATTCAGTCAAACGATTGCAGTTGTAGCCATGAACTCGTCACAATTCCAAGTGCTACACTATTTGGAAATATGCAGACTACTGATGTTGGAAGATGCGATTATGTCGATGAACCCTCGCCTCATCTAGTTTGTTCGATTTGTTTTCTGATCTTTGCAAATCCAGTCGCATGTCCTAACATGAATATTTTCTGCTACGACTGTCTCAACAAGGCATTACGTATTCGCGAAAACTGTCCAATGTGTCAGGTTCCTATGACGATAGAAGATGCGAAAAAATGCGGATTTGCAAGCGGCGTTATCGACGATTTGAGCGTTCATTGTCCTTACAGTACCCTCAAGCGGAAAGCAGATAAGCTGGACAACGAATCTGATTCTGTCAGTAACGGATGTACATGGTCAGGTCCCCAAAAAGACCTTCAGAATCATTTGTCCATGACCTGTTCAGATGTTGAAGTCGAGTGTCCCTGGAAGCCAGTATGTGGATTCAAATGCTCTCGTGGCAACATGAATGCTCATTTGCAATTGGTTGATGCACACAAAGAAATGGCCATAGCGACTGCAAAAGAGTTGTCGGATTTGAAAGAAAATTTGAAACGTAGTATTTTCTTCCCCGATGGATCTGTTTATGAGGGCATGATGGAAGGTTTCGTTTTTCACGGAAAGGGTACCTTGCGCTACGGAAACGGCGACATCTTCACAGGAACATTTTCAAACGGAAAAATTCTCAAAGGGAAGTATACTCTTGCCACGGGGGAATTCTACATAGGCCGATTCAAGAACGGTCTTCGAAATGACCGAAGAGGCGAACTTTATTATGTCAACGGAGACAGATACGAAGGAGAGTTTCTCAATGGATCAATTACGGGAGAAGGATACCTGTTTCTGGCCAACTATTCTCATTATCATGGTCGGTTTGAAAACGGTATATTCGAAGGCGAGGGATTGTACTTTTCTCATGAAAACGAAACCCGAATATATGGTACATGGACAAATGGAAGAATTGCTTCTGGAATCATTTACGATAGAGACGACAATAAATATTCTGGGGACATCTCGGATATGAAACCCCATGGAAAAGGGCGTATGGAGTTTTCACCAAGAGATCCTGGAAACCGTACTTTTTACGAGGGAAATTTTTTGAATGGTGTTTTTCATGGTTCAGGTGAACTTGGATACAAGGACAAAGAACCGGTACATCGAATGTTTGATCATGGCTCAGAGGTAGTAGATTTGACAATCAACTTGGACAATTCCATAAACTCTGGAGAAGACGACTTATAATGACGACCCGAATAATTTGAAAATTACTTTGCAAGAACAGAGGCGTGAATCAGATAGACACTATTTTCACTGACACAAACAATGTCGGCGCCTCCGTTTTCATTCTCTACTTGAAAAACTTTGCTAATGGGAGAAGTGTACTCGTCGTTGCTTTTGTAGAGAATAGTTTCCTGCTGTTGAGTCTTGACGAGTTTGCAAGTTTTTCGTAGACTGTCGGCATAGTAATCAAGTTTAATAACTTTGTCTGTTTCAATGGCTATATTTGATGCTTGTCTCAAAGCTGCTAACCCTGGTGTAATTTGCTTCTGCTGTTGCTGCTGAGTAGCTAGAGTAGTGGTATGTGCATTTGACGACATTAGATTACAATTACTTCTAGTTTATTTAATTTCAATGACAAGAGATTTTCAATATTCTATAGACGCACGTTCAAAACAATGCATCTAGTGCAAATTGCGAACCATCAACAGTTGCTGCATCATCACCGACGAAATTCGTCTCTAGTGCGTATTCAGACACCCGTCTTTCAAAAAAATTCGTTTTTCCAGTCATGGTTATCATTTCCATGAAAGAAAACGGATTGGTGGCAGACCAGATCTTCTTGTACCCCAACTGAATCATGAGTCTGTCCGCCACCATATGGATATATTCTATCATCAAATCTGCATTCATTCCGATAAGCTGACATGGCAAACTTTGTGTAATGAACTCCTCCTCAATAGCGACAGCTTCTTGCATCATTTTTCTCACCACCTCTTCCGGAATACGAAGTAACGTATCCATGGAATTGTAAAGAAGAACGGCGAAATCCGTATGCAGTGCCTCGTCGCGGCTAATGAATTCGTTACTGCAGGTAAGGCCAGGCATAAGTCCTCGCTTCTTCAACCAAAAAATCGCACAAAAGCTTCCAGAAAAGAAAATCCCTTCAATCATAGCAAATCCGACAAGACGCTGTGCAAAAGAAGCGACTTTGTCTGTCATCCATTTGTTTCCCCAATTGGCTTTTTGCTTCACACAAGGAATCAAATTGATCGCTTGAAACAATTTTTCCTGGTCTTTGGTAACCAAGGTGTCAATTAACAACGAGTACATTTCTGTGTGAATGTTTTCAATAGCCAACTGAAAACCGTAAAAGCAACGCACTTCAGGAATCTGTATTTCATTGTAAAAACGCGTGACGAGATTTTCTGCCACGATTCCATCACTTCCGGCAAAAAATCCAAGAATAGAAGAAATGAAAAATTGCTCATCTTTGTTCAACTTCTTCCAATCTTCACGATCTTGACGCAAATCTATTTCTTCTACTCGCCAAAAGGACGATTCAGCCCTTTTGTACATGTTCCAAAAGGCATCGTGACGAATCGGAAAAAGAATAAATCGGTCATAATTTTCTTCCTTCGAAGCAACAGTAGACGCGATTGAAGATTGAAACTCGGACAATGCGTCTTCGATTGTCATCGTTTTCGGAAGGCTTTCCAAAAATCTGAGAAGTTGGTCATGTGAAGTTGTCATTGTGAGAGATAATTAGATAATTTACTCTTATTGTTATATTTGGAAAAATAAATCCTGATCAACTAATAAAGTAGCCAATTCATTTTCATTTTTTGTAATGGAATCGGTCGCCATGCTCACGAATTCATT
>Ga0114959_10000541_pt1 | contig 35729 bp, 53 predicted proteins | sample C_130625_EF_Meta_FD_87317 | JGI IMG/M metagenome (GOLD analysis project Ga0114959, IMG submission 87317) | Freshwater microbial communities from Lake Croche, Canada to study carbon cycling - C_130625_EF_MetaG | ecosystem: Environmental > Aquatic > Freshwater > Lake | place: Lake Croche, Canada... | reverse complement strand
TTTTCGTCTCCTTATGATGGTGGTTGCATTAGTGCGCTCCCGACATATAAAATACGAGCTTGTAAAGTTTCTGGTAATTGTTCTTTAAATATATTAGGTGATTATACTTGCCAGATTTATGTTGGGAATACATTTGCTTATAAAAGTAATTGCACATCTGATATAGTATGCGGTATAATAACCTCCGTATCTTTTGATGGAACAAATACGATATTATGCGCCCCTTTTATTCCTTTTGACGAGTTTAATCTTATTGGTAGAAATCTAAATAACTCTTGTTATACTTGTTTATTAATTGGAAGTGATTATAATTATATTGGAACGGGTTTGGGTAACACGGTTAGCGGTTCTTGTTTTAATTCAATTGGTAATGGGTGTAACAACTTCATATGTTCAAGTAATGCTAATTACTCCCAAAATACGATAGGTAATGGACAAGATAATAATATTAATGGGGGGGATAATAATACAATATCAAATGGTCTTAAGAATACAATATCATCACAATATAATGCAATAATAAATGGTGTCTTAAATTGTCTAAATGGTTTTAATTCAACAATTACAAATGGGCAAGAAAATTGTGCAAATTCCTCCAAAGCATTTATTGGTAATGGTTTATGTAATTGCGTTGTAAATGATGGAGATTCTTCTTATAATTTTATAGGGAACGGAGAGTGTAATACAATTAGTGGGTATGAAGTAAATTCAAGTACAATATTAAACGGATGTCGTAATACTGTTAGTGGATATTATAATGGACAAGGAGATGCTGGATGGAGTACAATTGTCGGTGGAATTGACAATGCCGTGACTGGTTCTAAATCAGTTTTAGGCGGTGGTAATTTTAATAACATTTTATGTAGCGTTGCATCGCCAATCGCTGCTATTGAATCTGCTTGCAATTCTTTTATAGGAGGTGGTCAAGGTAATTTACTTGGCGGTATTAATGGCAATTCAATAGTTGGCGGTACTATGAATATAATTGGTCAATTGCAAACATTTAGTGTTTATGGTACAAGCGTAAATTCTGTTTTTATTCCCGGCAATTCAACATTAGTTTTTACCGGAGGTCAATGTGTATCATTTCTAAATTCTGATAAACAACTTATATATGGATGTGTAACAGGTTCAAGTTATAGCGGAGGTTATACTACAATATCGGGAAATTGGAATAATGGCTCTGCTTCAGCTTATACAACACTAAATTTAATATGCGCTGGTGGCGGATTTGGAACATCTTTTTCATCGTACAACCAACCATATTCAAATAATTTTATTGGTAGTGGACTACGAAATTGTGTAATCGGAAATTTGAATGCAACTTTATCAGGGTGTTATAATACAATTAATGGCAGCAGCAATACAAGCTCAATAATAAATGGGGTTGGTAATATTATTTGTGGATCAAGTGCTATAATTGCCAGTGGAGATGCTAATAGAATAATTGATTCGAGTTATAGTGCAATATTAACTGGTCGATCGAATTGTGTTTGTGGTGTTGGGTCTATTAATAATGCAATTTTAAGTGGAGAAAACAACTTTACTTGTTGTCCATATTCAGTTGTTTTAGGTGGTAATGGGAGTCAAGCTACCCGACCTTATTCGGCAGCATTTGGTTGCGCTGTTATAAACACAATAGCGTGTTCTTTCAAATCAAATCAATTAATTGCTGATAATATCTCTGGGTCGGGTTCAGTTCCTTTATGTACTGATAGTAATGGAGTTATACAATTTGTTACATCGGATTGTAGATTAAAAACAAGCATTTGTGATTTAGGTTGTGATTATGGATTAAATGCAGTTATGAATATGAAACCAATTACATACTATTGGTGTGATTCTGAATGTAAAGGAAATCATAGGAATATAGGTTTTATTGCACAAGATATGATGATGATTTTACCCGAAACAGTTAGAAAAACTAATAGTGGGTATTATTCTTTTGATAGCAACCAAGTAATACCAACTTTGGTTAAGTCAATTCAAGAATTAAAAAATTGTGTTGATTCAATTAAATGTTGTATAAATTAATAAATTATGGCAGAACAATACAACACGATTCATATTTTTGGATTTGGTTTGGTACAAGCTATTTATAAAGATAGAAATGTCCAAGCTTCTATCACAAAAGTTTCAGCAGAGGCTAATGCAGTAATAAATAATCTTTGGGATAACAAACCAGCAGATTACGATGGGACTAAAGAGTACCACGCAATAAATATTTTCAATGGTCTTTTTGCTGATTGGCAACCAAAAATAAAAGGAGAGAAAGCATTCAGGGTTAAATTTGATAAATTGAATAGCTCCGTTATAGATTCTTTAACAACGGCTACGGAAGCCCCAATAGTTGTGGCAATTGCGCCTCTCCAAATTCCGACTCCACCAGTAGTTGCGGCTCCCGAAGTTCCAGCTCCCGAAACGATTTCCATAGAAGAAATAGTCGCTCCCGCTCTCGAAGTTCCGGCTCCCAAAGTTTCAGTTCCCGAAACGATTTCCGTAGAAGAAATAGTCGCTCCCGCTCTAGAAGTTCCGGCTCCCGAAGTTCCAGTTCCCGAAACGATTTCCGTAGAAGAAATAGTCGCTCCCGCTCTCGAAGTTCCGGCTCCCGAAGTTCCAGTTCTCGAAGAAACGGCTTTTGATAAATTAAATATCATTGAAACATCTGGGATAGTGCAACTTATTTCAAAAGATATAGTTAATGAAGTTGAAATAAGTAAAATTTTAAGAGAAGTAAACAACGTAATTGATAATATTTGGGCGAATAAACCAATTGATTATATTGGTACAAAAGAATATCAAGAAATAAACATTACTAAAAATTTAGTAGATTGGAAAATAAACGATACTGGTTTTACATTAGAGTTTAACAACCTTGACATAGTTCACATTCAAAATCTAATAAAAGCAATAATAAAATGAGTTTAAGAAATAATGACTTTGGGTTATTTTCTGCTGGTACAAGTGGTGGAGGAGGTGGAGGATCAGTTGTGTCTGTGGACGCCGTTTCTTGTACTCCTGTAACATTGAGTGTAACGGGTGGTCCAATAGGTGTTGCTGGAACTTTTTGCTTTTGTAATCTTGCTCCGTATTCTGGACAAGCAGTTGAGGTTTTAGGTGGTGGTACTTGCTCAACATATAGATGCTGTGTAGGTAATCTATCGGCTGGGAATTATAGTGCGGCATTAGGTGGACGATGCAATTGTGCAGCGGGAAATTGCTCAACAGTAGTAGGTGGTTTTAAAAATTGTGCTGGGTTAGCTGGCACTATTTGCAATTGGGATTTTGTAGGGGGCGGTATTTGTAATAGGGCAATTGGTTGTTATGGTAGTGTTGTAAGTGGAGGTTATTGTAATAGTGCATCTGGTTACGCTTCGACTATTAGTGGTGGATATTGTAATTGTGCAACAGGCAATACAAGTACGATTAGTGGAGGTTATTGTAATACATCAAGTGGTATATACGCTGTAATTAGTGGAGGTCATAATAACATCGCAAGTGGTTGCCATTCTTTTGTAGGCGTAGGCGATTGTAATTGTGCTAATTGTTATCAAACTCTTATTGTAGGTGGGTGTAATAATAATTCTTGTGGTGATTTTGGTGCAATAGTAGGTGGTTTAAATAATATAACAAATTGTTGTTTTTCTCTTATTGGTAATGGTTGTGATAATTGTGCTAATAATAATTTTTCAACTATCATAAATGGTTGCAAAAACGAAATAAATGGAGCTTATTCAACAATTGGTAACGGATGTGAAAATTTAGTTTCTGGAAATTTCTCAAATGTAAGCGGGGGGGCGTGCAATTGTATAAATTGTGATTATTCTACTATTAGTGGTGGTTATTATAATAGTAATTCGGGTTACGCATCGGGGATTGTTAGTGGTGGGTGTAATTGTATATTAGGTCCTTGGTCGGGTATTGTGAGTGGAAATCGTAATTGCATAGGTGTTTGTTCATACGATTCATTTATTGGTGGTGGCAACTTAAATTGTATTTATGGTAATGATGCAAGTTGTGGTTCTTTAAGTTTTATTGGTGGTGGTGGTTCAAATTGTATTTGTTCACAAACAAGCGTAATTGTTGGTGGTTCTTATAATGAAATTTATGGTGATGAATCATTTATAGGTGGTGGGTGTAGTAATTGTACTTTTGGTAATTGTATAAATACAATATTGTCGGGTACGGGAGGTAAAACAAATTGTTGTTTTTCTCTTATTGGTAATGGTTGTGATAATTGTGCTAATAATAATTTTTCAACTATCATAAATGGTTGCAAAAACGAAATAAATGCTGATTTTAGTACAATTAGTAATGGTTATCAGAATGTTATATGTCAATTTGGAATAGGGTCATTTATAGGTGGAGGATGTTTTAATCAAATAGAAAGTGGTTATTCAACGATTGCAGGTGGTGATTGTAATTGCACAATAAATGGTAGTGCATTTATTGGAGGAGGGACATTAAATTGTAATGGTGGTAGTTATGGGGTAATAAATGGAGGTGAACGAAATGAAATGGGTTTAAATAATGACCATAGTACAATAGGAGGTGGTTTTTGTAATGTTATGTATAATGATGCTTGTGGCTCTTTCATAGGAGGTGGGTGTTGTAATCTTGTTGATGTTACTAATTGTATTTCATCAATAGTTGGTGGATTTAAAAACACATTTAGTGTTTATTCCCATTGTTCGTTCATAGGTGGGGGTACTTTAAACGATATGTCTTGTGCTTGTTCATCTACGATAGTAGGTGGGGCAAGTAATTGCATAGGCGCATCATTTTCATCAATTGCAGGAGGCAAATTTAATCAAATTTGTGGTTTATATTCATTTATTGGTAGTGGATGTGAAAATTGCATTACAAATTTTTGCGGAACGGGATCCGCTGGATACTATTGCGTTAATGCGGGTGTTATTGCAGGCGGACTTAGAAATTATATAAACCATTGTATCACTTCATCTGCTGCTTATAATAGCGGTATATTTGGAGGGAATGCAATTGGTGGCGGTATCTGTAACTATGTTGGTATGACTATTAGTGGTAGTTATCAAAGCTCTGGGTACACTACTATATCAGGTGGTTATTGTAATACAGCAGGACTTAAAAATGGGGGTCCTGATGAATTAAGAGTTCAAGGAATTACAATAGGAGGAGGATATTCTAATTGTGCAGTTGGGAATTTTTTAACAATAGGAGGAGGATTTTGTAATTGTGTAGCTGGGGATTATTCGACAATTGGAGGAGGTAGTTACAATACCGCAATTTGTAATAGTAGCACAGTTGGTGGTGGACAATGTAATAAGTCGTGTAATGATTCAAGTACAGTATCAGGAGGAGTATTTAATACGGCAAGTGGATGTAATTCAAGTATTTTAGGAGGTAGATGTAATGTGGCATCTGCTGAAGGTTCAGCAGTTTTAGCAGGTTTTTACAATTGTGCTTGTGCTTGTTATAGTGTTGCTTCAGGTGCTGGGGCTTTCTCATATTTGTATGGTCAATCATCATCATTTAGTGGATACAATGTATTCGGTGGTATATCTCCAGTAATAGCTCAATCATCTAAAATAACGGCTTGGGGTAACGGTTCGTTGAATAGCACAACAATAAGACAAATTCTTTTATATTTAGATGGCGATGGTTCAAGAGCTGGTAGCACAATAATACCAAATGGTAGTAATAGAGCTTGGAATGTAACAGTAAATTGGATTGCAGCAGTAAAATCTTTAGGTGTTGGAACTACCGGAGGTCTTGCTGTTGGCGATGTTATAACCGGTACAGACGCTTTTTTCTTTAAAAAAGTAGCAGGGGTTTCATCAATATCGTCAATAAATCCTTTGGATTTGAATAGCGATGCATCTATGTCAAGTGCTACTATTACTTATAATGTAGGTGCAAGTGAAGATTTACAGATTTTATTTACAGCTCCAACAACAGCAGGAAATGGTACAACTGCACCAACAAGAACTTACTTCAGAGTAATGGCAACGATTCAGTTAACAGAAGTAAATTGGTAAAATAAAAAAAAACACATAAATTTACCTTATAAAAACAAAACAAATATGATACCTTTTATTTTAGCAGTCGCAGGTGGATACTTATTAGGCGATTCTTTTGGAACAGATAAATTCGCTGATGGGGGAATGATGGCAAAGGGTGGAACAACGCAAGAGAATTTACAAAAAGAATTAATGAAACTTCAAAGGGAATTAAATAGTCCTAGACTTCAAACTTATATGGAAGGAGATACGAGCGAAGAAGAAATGGCACGTCAAAGAGAAAGGGCATCAAAACTTGCTCGTTTTAATGAAATTTTACGATTATTGAATGAGAATAAAAGTAAGATGGCTGATGGCGGTATGATGATGGCTGATGGTGGATTTTTTGGATTATTTTCAAAAAACAAATTAAAAGTTGGAGATATTTTACTAATAAATCCATACAATTTACCACCTATGCGTAATGGCTCTCAATATTTCAGAGTTTTGCCAAGCACAAAGTTGCGTGTAGAAAAAATAACTGATGATTATTTTATAAGAAGAATAGGAATTGATGAAGGGAGTGTTAATGATTTGAATCAGTATAATAAAGAAGATATAGATACTTTTTTAAAAGAAGGTCGTTTAATAAAAGAAAAAATGGCTGATGGCGGGATGATGGCTGATGGTGGATTGTCGGACCAACTTGATGTAGTTAGAAAACAAAGAGACCTTGCCGAATATTATGAAAAAAACGAAAAAAACTATCAAAATAATTATGGTCATAGAATAATTACAGCAGAAGAATTGGCTAAAGTTAAACAAAAGGTTGATGGTTTTTTAAACCCATTAGGCTATTCAGCAACAATAGAAAAGTCAATAGGCGATGTTTTATACGTTATTGAACCAAGCACAAGAAAAGTAGGTAATAATAGAAGCGATTTTTTTGATGGTATGCAAATTTTGGCTATGGAGGATGGGACTTTTGAAGTTTCTGAATACCAAGCAGGTAAAAATGAAAATGAATTGTACATATATAAAATAACAAATTCGCTTATTACAGCTTTAAAAGATTTAATTAAGGGTAATAAAAGAGAGCCAATAAAAAAATACGCTGATGGGGGAATGATGGCAAAGGGTGGTAGAACTGGAAGTAAAATTAAAGACTGGTACACTAAAACTTACCCGACAGATGAATTAGGACAAGAAATTAATGATAGTATTACTTTCAAAGGATTATGGGCAATGATGAGTCAAGGTTATGATGTTTATGAAGTTTTAGGTGTAGGCGATAGTATTGTTAGAGAAAGAGTATTTGAAAAATTATCTGAAATTTTAGGAGTTGATTATAGTGTTGTTTACGATGAATGGTTGGATGGTGGTAAAAAAAGGAGAATGAGCTTATTAAATAATCGAGAGTATGCTGATGGCGGAATGATGGCTGATGGTGGAGAAGTAGATGAAGAATTAATTAGGGCAAGTGCTAAGTCAATTTATGACCATTTCGGTGGAATGATGGAATTAAGGAACAAATTTTTACAATTAGCAAACACAGATGAGAAATATGGCGATATTGAAACTGCTAATTTAAGAAGAAAAATAGTTAAAGAATATCAAGATAAACAACCTAAAATGATGGCTGATGGCGGTATGGCTGATGGTGGAATGATGGCAAAGGGTGGAGTTGTTTATAGCAAAGATGGGTATGTTAAATCAATTAGAGATGCAGATGGGAAATTAATTAAAGAAATCGTAAATGGCGGAAAGAAATACAGATACAATTCTGTTTATAAAACATACAATAGCGTAGAGGGAAATGAACTTTTGCATAAAACAACTTATGCTGATGGCGGAATGATGGCTGATGGTGGAGAAATAAAAGTAGGAGATTTTGTAACTATTAATGGTAGAAAAACAAAAATTTTAGATACTTATACTGACAAATCATTTGGTACGAAAACTATCTATTTAGTTAATGTACCTATATATGAAGGTGTCAAAAATTCTCCAATGACAAAGAGTAGATATATCAAAGATGATCAAACAGGGGAATTAAGAAAAATAGAAAAAAAAGATTTTGTTTAAAATATAAAAACACTATTTGATGTTGCAGGTCAAATAGTGTTACCCTTTCACAACACAGAAAAGGATGTAAGTTACCTGCAACGTAGCCTCTGCATCCCTTTTTTTATTATGAATATTATATTCGTCATTAATGGTGGACTTGGAAAATGTATCGCCGCTACTGCTGTTTGTTCAGCAATCAAAAAAAAGTATCCTGATGGAGATTTAATCGTTATTTCAGGATACCCAGAAACCTTCTTAAACAATCCAAACGTAAAGAAAAGTTTTGGATTTGGTAATGTCCAGTATTTCTTTGAGGACTACATTGAAAACAAAGAGGCAATAGTTTTCAAACACGATCCTTACGATCAAACTGCTTACATCAAAGAGGAAAAGCACTTAATTGAAATTTGGTGCGAATTGTATGGTCTAGAATACAACGGAGAATTCCCAGAGTTCTTTATGACACAAAGAGAAATTGATACTTTCCAACGTCAAGTTCAATCTGATAAACCAATTATGCTTTTACAGAGCAATGGTGGTGCAGATGCTAACAAAAAATATAGCTGGGCAAGAGATTTACCTTTTGAAGTTACCGGTAAAATAATTGAGGAGTTCAAAGGCGATTACAACATCTTCCACATAAAGAGAGATGACCAAATTGGGTTTCAAGGGACTACACCTTTCACGGCTTCACTTCGTCAAATACTTGCAGTATCGCTTCTTTCAACTAAAAGATTGGTTATTGATAGTTTTATGCAACACGCTTTGGCCGCATTACGAATGCCGAGTGTTGCGTGTTGGGTTGTAAATAAACCAAAGGTATTCGGTTATGATTTGCATACGCATATCATTGCTAACCCTTTTACAATTAAGCCAGAGCTTCGTAACGCATTTTTGAATAAGTTCAATATCGGTGGCGATGAACTTGAATTCCCTTATGTGAATGAAAGTCAAATATTTGATGTTGATACAATAATTAAAGCGTTGAAATACGAGCATACTGAAATTAAAAAAGAAAAAACAGATGGAGGAAAAATTGACGGAGAAAAAACAGAAGATACAGCCAACGACAATAAATAATGTTACATTTGGTTTATTGTATCCGACAGCAATAGAAAAGTCAAGCAATCGTATAAAATACGATATAAACCTAAATAGCAACGAATTTGAGCAAGTTGTCAATGATTTGGTAAAAGAGTATGACTTTGATGAAATTGTAGAAACTGGTACTTTTAATGGGCTTGGTTCTACATCTATTTTTGCAAAGACAGGAAAGTATGTGTTTACGATTGAATGCAATAAGAACAATTACGAAACGGCTTTACGAAATTTAGAGCAATATCAAAATGTTTGCGTAATTCACGGGTTGTCGTTACAAAGAGAAATCTTAATAAAGCATTTGATGCATCAAGATTTTGAAATTGATACCACCTACGATTCTGATTATCCAAAGTCATTTTATATGAGGGAAATTAATCAGCAGGTAGTATTGGAAAATGCTTTAGATATATTCGCTAACAATGACAGAAAGCAACTTGTATTTTTGGATTCTGCTGGGGGAGTAGGTTACGCAGAGTTTTTGGAGTTTATGAATTACGAAGGTAAATACAATAAGATTTTAGTTCTTGATGATGTTAACCACATCAAACACAAGCGTTCAGTTGAGTATTTAGAGAAAATAGGACTTAACGTTTCAAAATCAAAAGAAAACAGATTTGCCTGGTGCGATTTATCGAAAGGGAAATTGAGAAAATAATGACATCTGGTTGGCGTAATTGGGAATGATAACGCCCTTACATAGTAGGGAGATAAGGGTTCGAGTCCCTTACCAGATGCTAAAAGGAAAATTAAATATGGAAAAGAAAATCTTTTTTCAAAGTAGCTTACCCAGAGCTGGTAGCACACTTTTACAAAACATCATTGGGCAAAACCCAGAATTTTATGTAACGCCAACATCTGGAGTATTAGAATTGGCTTATGCAGTAAGGGCAAATTATACCAATAGTCCTGAATTCCAAGCACAAGACAAGGCACTAATGGAAGCTGGATATAAAAACTTTTTAAACAAAGGTTTCCCGGCGTTCTATGATGCGATTACAGATAAGCCATATGTGGTTGATAAGTCAAGGGGCTGGGGAGTACATTATGATTTCTTAAATTTCTTCTATCCAGAGCCAAAGATTATCGTTATGGTCCGTGATTTACGAGACATCTTTTGTAGTATGGAGAAAAACTTTAGAAAGAGCCAAGAAAAATCATCGCCATTAGTTGATCACGCAAAAATGACGGGAACTACAACTCCAAAGAGAGTAGATATTTGGTCGCAAAGTCAACCAGTAGGTCTTGCTATTGAAAGATTGGGAGAAATAATAAGACAAGGGTTAGATAAAAATATGCTTTTTGTAAAGTTTGAAGATTTGTGCCTATATCCAGAAACAACTATGATTAGAATTTACGAATATCTGGGAGTATCTCACTTTGAACACGACTTTGACAATATTGAGCAGATAACGGTTGAGGACGATGAAGTGTACGGGATTTATGGCGACCATAAAATTAAAAATAAACTTGAACTGCCTGCATCAACAGCTAAAAAAACACTTGGTTATACTTACGATCAAAATGGAAATCCAGTTCAAATTACTGATTGGATTTACTCTCAATACAGATGGTTTTTTGAAAAATTCGGCTATAAAAAATGATTTTATGATGTTGCAATTAAACCCAATGATACCGATTTATAGAATTTCCGATGGTATGGAAGGATATGCTTTTTTAGTAATTGATTATAGTCAAGAACATAATTTGCTATTCAGTTGCGCTATGAATAACGGAGAGATTTGGACATTGAGTAACAAGCAAATAAGAATGCAAAAAAATATTTCATTAGACAGGAAAATAGAATAAATGGCGGCTATAAAAAAATATTTTGAACAAAGGCAAGAATTAGATGAAGTGCTTGATTTTCTTGAGAAAAGAAGTAAGGAACTTAAAAAAATTGCAAAAATAAGTGGTTTAGACAAAGAGCAATTAGATACCATTAGGAAGATTAATATGGGAGAAGCAAGAGGTATTGATTTAGCTGTCCTTGCTATAAAAAAATTTGTTATCAAAACAATAAAATAATGAAAGAATTAGAGCTGCATTGAATAAAGAAAACGCTTTTAAAAAATATAAAAAAAATCAATAGTTATGCGCCACATTAGTAAAGCACTACAAAAATTCAAAGAAAATAAAGTATTGGGACACGATAGCTTTATAACAATATTGAATGAAGAAGATGTAAAAGGAGTTGCTCCGATAGTATGTTTCGCAATTCAGTCCGATAAATTGGCAAGATGCTCGTACTAAAAACAGAGTAAAAAGAGGCGTAGAAGGTAAAAACGAGGCATAAGAATGCTAAAAATAGGAAAAACGAGTGCTAATTTGTGATTTTTTCACAAAAACGATAATTAACGATGGAAATATTTTTTAATAGCAGTATGCCCAGAGCAGGATCAACCTTGCTACAAAACATTTTAGGCAATCATCCAGATGTGTATGCAACACCTACAAGTCCTTTGTTTGAATTTGTAAATTCCGTAAGGCAGAATTATACAAAGTCGTCACTGGTAAAAGCTCAAAATGCCGAGCAGATGAAAAGTGCTATGTATCAATTTTGCTTATACGGAATGCACGGCTTTTTCAATGGTTTGACTGAAAAAAGTTATGTTATTGATAAGTCAAGAGCGTGGGGAGTTAATTACGAACTACTTAGAAACATATATCCAAATCCAAGAATTGTATGTATGATTCGTGATTTAAGGGATATAGTAGCATCTATGGAAAAGAATTACAGAAAACATCCTGATATTCTTTCCGGGAAAAATACAATAGAAAAAAGGGTTGCAGATTGGATGGGTATTGAGGGTAAGCCAGTAGGAGTAACACTAAACAATTTAAAAGAAGTTTTCCATAGGGGGTTTAACAAAAACATACTTTTCATAAGGCACGAAGATTTAACGAAAAGTCCACAAAAAATGATGGATATTGTCCACGATTATTTGGGAATAAAATCTCACATTTACGATTTTTCAAACATAAAACAAGTTACCTTTGAGGACGATAAATTTCACGGAATTTACGGAGACCATAAGATTAAAGGTGTTGTTGCACCAGTAAAATCAACTGCAAAAGAAGTCCTTGGGGAAATGATTTGTAATCAGATTTACGAAAACTATAAATGGTATTTTCAAATATTTAATTACACAAAATGATAAAAGTAAGATACAACACAAATTACGGGGTACTCCCTGACCAAAAAAGATGGAGGGTTTTAATTGATGGCGAACAAATATTTACTGATAGCATAGAAATCAACACAAAATCTTGGACAACTAAAGATTTGATAAAGGGCGATGATGGAAACTATGTAGATAAATATCACATTACTTGCAACCCAGAGATAGTTAAAAATAAAGATGGGAATGTTCAATTAAAAGATTATGACGATAGCGAAATTTCAAATGATCAACACGAAATTTCAAATGATCAACAAGAATTGATTTGCATTAATTGGAGCGTTTCTCAAAATAAATGGAAAGTAAACATTAAAGAAATGGATAGGTATTTTGATGAAATTCTCTTTAAAACAAAAGTTTGGACATCAGATATTAGTCCAGAATTATGTTGCAGACCAAGGCATATAGGAATTGCAAATGAAAATAAACTTTACTTAAGCGATAAAATATGATAATATTATTTTTTGGGCAACCAGCATCGGGTAAAACCACACTTGCTAATGCTTTTTATGAAGAATTTTGGAATGATAGTTACGGAGGTGCTATACGAATCGATGGCGATAAATGGCGAGATGTAACAAAGAACAAAGATTATAGCAAAGAAGGGCGTATTAGGAATTTAAAGGGCGCATTTGATATGGCTTTGTATTTGGAAAAGGATGACTATATACCGATATTGTCCTTCGTAACACCATACGAGGAGTTGCGGACTTATTTGAGAGAAAACGCACAAAACCTGCTTGAGATACACTTACAGTATACTGGAGATAGAGGTCGTAACCAGAACTTTGCCAGTGATTTTGAGAAACCGATTGGGAAATGTTTGAATATTGATACATCTTATGATACGATTCAAGAATCTTTAGATAAAGTTATACAATACTTTTTTGAAAATGGAAAATTAAATCTTTAAAAATTATATGCGAAAGGGTATAAAAAACAGGATTTTGCGAAAATTATACCCTTTTGCGTATAGTTTTTACGAAAACGTAAACAATAAAATAAAGTAAACACAAAAAAAATAGATTATGACAACAGAATGGAGTAAGAAAATTCACGTTGAATCAAGTATGGAGAGAAAAAAAGGTCAATTCAGTTTGTTTGTTGGTCGCTGGCAACCGTTACACGCCGGACATCAAGCACTTTTTCAGCAAGTTTTAGATGAGGGTGGAAATGTTCTTATTGGTATTCGGGATGGAGAAATCAATGCGAAGAATCCATATACAGCATTAGAAGTTATGGGCAATATTTACAATCATTACGAAGAATTGATTAGTCAAGATAGAGTAAGAGTTTTCATTATCCCAGATATTTGCTCGGTAGAGTTTGGCAGAGGAGTAGGTTACGATATTGTTGAAAGAATTCCACCAACAGAAATAGCCGAAATTTCAGCAACAAAAATTAGAGAAAATGAATTGGATAAAAAAACTTTTTAGAAAAAAACAAGATAGCATTAGTGTCAGCGGTAGTTTTAATGAATGGTATTTGCAGTATCGAAGCGAGTTGGCGAAAGCATTTAGTGTAGATTATGCTATTGAAATAGCAAGTTGGACTTTAAGAAAAAATCACGAAAAATACTTTATTAAAGGACTTTCGCCAAAAGAAGCAGTATTGGAGTATATGCAACCTTATGAAATCAATCAACTCCAGATGCAACCGAATTTCGAGGAAATGGCAAAACAGATTAATTCAGAACGAATAATTTGTGCTGCCGTTTGGTATAAAGAAATTCAAATTAAAAAGGAAATTCCGTATGCTTACACAAACCCAATAAATTGTCCAACAGGATTAGTTTTTTGTGGACATAGGCACGGACAATGTATTTATACAAAATGTGCAATAACTGGATTGCGAGATGCAGAAAGCGGAAATAATGAACAAGGTTTTTTAACTTCAAAAAACAGATTTGTAACCCGTGAGGAAGCATTAATTATTGCATTGAGAGAAAATCAAGTAATGAATATTAAAAAAATTCGAGGGAATGTATTATACTCAGAGGACTTATATTAAAACTTAAAAAATGAATTTTGAAATAGACGAAGAAACAAAAAAAGTTTTGGATAGACCAATCAATCCTCAACAAAATGTATCGCATAAGCGACATATAGCGAAAACAATCAGTTATAGGATTGTAAGCACCGGAGTAGGATTTATGATTATGTGGTTAGTTAGTGGGAGTGTAAAAGTTGGAGCAGCTTTTGGAGTAGCCGAACTTGTTTATAAACCTATTCAATACTACATACACGAAAGAATTTGGTATAAGTACATCAAATATGGTCTTGGTAAAAAATAGATTATCGTTTGTATAATGTGTAATTAAGCACACATTTTCCTTTGTATTTGTGTAAATTATGTTCCACGCATTTAAAGCGTGGAGCAAATTCCCTAAAAAAAAGTAGTTTTTTCAATAAAAATTTGGGTTAATACATTAATTTCGTTAGTGTATTAACCTTTTTTTTAAAATAGAATTTATGTCATATACGCCAGAGGATTTATTGAAAATAGTAGAAAATGCAGTTTCGATAGTACAAGATAGTATTGAGAAAGCAAAAAATAGTAATACAAGTCAAGTTATTAAAGATGAAATTACACAGAATGCAGATGAAATTCAGCAATTGATAAATAGCATTTTGAATAGCGCCGGAGCAGTAACTCAAGACCAAATAAATCAACTTGACTACAAAATCAGAATGCAAAAGATAAAAACTCTTGAATTAAGCTCTAAAAAAACAAAAAAAACATTTGCAATAATTATAGGTGGTGTAATAATTGGAGTTGTTGCATTATTATATCTAACAAGAAAAAAACAATAATATGAAAGAGAATTTAATTAAGGCAATAATAGTTTTTGGGGGTGGTTTTGGTTTGTATCTTATTTTTAAAAGAATAAACGAGAACAAGATTTCAAAAAACTCAACTGCAACTGGAACTAAAGTTTCGGCAGATGGAATATCAACACCACCCGTGTTAGTAGATACCAAAAATGCCGATATAGTATTAGTTGCTTATTCTGAAGCATTAAAGGCAGGGGAAACCCCACAAAGACTTACCGAATTAAATAAGGAATTAACTAAAGAGTTTGGTATGCGTTGCTATGTTTCTGAAGATAACAGATTAACTGTATGCGATGTAAAAGGGAATACAATTCTAACTAAATGATTTTTGCACCAACAATAATAAACCATACATTACCTCAAGTATCAGTAGTAAATAATGACTCTGGAGTACCTCCTGTAACTTATAATCAGATAAAAAATTCTTTAGGTAATCAAGTTTATAACATAGAAGGTTATTATATTCAATGTCCCAATATTAGACAATTAATTGGACAGATACAATATAATCGTTACGATGTTAATGGCGACAGAAATATTACCACGATAACAACAACAGTAGATCCATATCAACCAGCAAATGCAATTGTTGGTAGTTTAGAAGAAAGTGATACTTATTTCATACTTAATGGTAATTCAAGTTTATCTACGATTATATTGCCTTTGTCAGTAGTTGATTTGACTTTGTATTGTAAGCGTATTACAAACCAATTTGGCTCAAATTTGAATACGTTTAAAATGATGGAGGAAATATTTAGAAAGCCCAACTTTTTTAAGCAATATGGCGATATTGAGGAAATTAGAAAAACAAATGAAGTCGCACAAAAAAGTGTATCATTTAGTGGGGATGTTAATGAAATTGAAGATGATACGGCATACAACGTACTCTATTTAATTGCAGTAGGTTTTGGTTTTTTTTATTTGATTAAAAATAAATACATATAATATGTTTGCAGAAGTAGATTTGAATCTTATGATTACAAGTAATGTGGACTACCCTGTACAAATAAACATACTTGGTAATCCATATAATCTGCTTGATACTTCAAATGCAAAAACAGAATATCGCTATGATTTAACGGCATTTACCTTTGGTACGGAAAATCAAGTTTCTATCGAATATAAAGCAAATGGTGCTGCAACCTATAATACGTTTTATGGGCAATTTAATCCGCAATCATTACAAGCCGTGGTTGATGTACTAAATATCCTTGGTATAGGTTTTTTTACGCTCTATACAAGTGGTGGTAATACATATATCGGCACTTACAACCAAAACTTTACTTTTGGAAATCTAAACATATTTTCTCCTACATCTTCAACAATTATCAGTCCAACCTTTGTTTACGGCACTGGGTTTGATGCACCTCTAAATTCATTAATAACACAAGCAGATGGTAAGGTGGTTTGTGTAGGAAGTTTTACTACTTACAACGGAACGGCAACACCTGGTTATGTAGTAAGGTTAAACAATAATGGTACAATAGATAATACTTTTGTGGTTACTACTGGTTTTGATCTCGCTCCAACTTCTTTAGCACAACAAGCAGATGGTAAGATTGTTTTTATAGGAGGATTTACTGATTATAATGGGAATACTGTAAAAAGTATTGCAAGAATTAATACAAATGGATCTTATGATGCTACTTTTATTCAAGGTGGAGGAGTAGGCGGTGTATGTAATAAAATAAAAATTCAAACAGACCAAAAGATATTAATTGCAGGTGGTTTCAGTATGAACTACGATGGCAATACCGGCTCATTGATTAGGATTTTACCTAATGGTACAATTGATGGCACATTTACTCTTGGTCAAGTTGGCGGATTAAGTTTTATACCTCAAATAGTTGATTTTGTAATTCAAGCAGATGGTAAATATGTAATTGTAGGAGATTTTAATCAATATGCTTTATCAGGGGTAGTTGGATATGGAATTATAAGGGTAAATACTAATGGAACTTACGATAATACTTTAGTAACAGGTGTTGGTTTTGACTTTCAACCTACTTGTGTTGCTATCCAAACAGATCAAAAATTATTAGTTGGTGGATTTTTTACGAGTTATAAAGGTTCAACTTGTGCTTATGCAATTAGAATTGCAAGTAATGGGAATGTGGATTCTGTATTTACTGGAACAAGTTTTGATTCATCTGTAACATCTATACTTTATCTTACAAGTGGAAAATTTGTTTTAAGTGGAGCATTTACAACATACAATGGAACAAGTGCAAATGGTATAATTAGATTGAACTCAGATACCACAAAAGACACAACTTGGAATTACGGCACTGGTTTTGGCGGCACTGGGCAGGGGGTTTTAACAGCAAATACAGCTCAAACACTATACAATGTTGGTGGTACTTTCACTATGTTTGATGGTGTTTCTGCTAATTATATAGTCCAATTATTATCATAATAAAACAAAAAATATGTCATACATAAGAGTGAACATAAATGTACCAGATATTAAAGCTTCTTTTCCCGATTACAACAAACCGGCGTATAAGGTAGCAAATATTAAAATGATACAAAAAATAAATACCACCTATGGTCAATATTTTGAATTTTGGGGACAAGTATTTGAAATACCAAAAGGTGTTTTGATTGGTTTTGCTGCTACCGAAAGTGCTGGTACTATGGCTCCTCCAAATAAATATAAAGCAACAGGATTAATGCAGGTTACTCCAAGTGCTATTTATGAGTGTGCAAGAAAATGGAACGTAGAAGTTAGTTCCGATTTACCTTCAGAAGCACTTTCCGTAATAAATAGTAAAATACCTTCTTTGCTTGTTAAATCAACAACTTTATCTTCTGTAAATGCTAAATTGTTACAATTACTTCAAAACGATGCGAATTTCAATATTATGGCAGGCAGTCTTTGTTTGAGATGGCTGATAGAAAGGTTTAGTACATTTTTAACTGGAGGGCAACTTAATAAAGCTATGGTAGCTTACAATGCAGGGGCTTATACAAAGTCAATATCAAATGGAACAAAAGCCAATAAAATACCAATAGATTCAACTTCATTATCACAAAATAAATTAGTCCCAAATCAAAGCAAGGGTTATTTACTTAAAATGTTGGGTATTGATGGATTTTTAGCAATAATCTTTAAAGACAAAGTAATATGAAAAACGGAATAATAATAAAAAAAGGAATACTAATAACTATATCTGTAATAGCAGCAGCTGGATTAGGGTATTTTATATACCAAAAAATAGCTGATAGGAATAAAGAGATAATAAAAGAAGGATCATTTACAATAAAGGTTGATGAAAGTGCAAGCACCGGCGTACCAACCGAACAAGATTTTTCAACACAAGAACAACAACAAGAGGACAATGCTTTGGATGATAGCTACTATCAACCCATAGAAGATAGTGTAGATGAAGCACCAAGTTGGTCTTATAATTATTAAACTTGACCTGAATAATAAATTGTTACGGGTTTAGGGAATAATTGTCTCTCTGGGCAAGTTTCTTTTAAAGGACAATTTTTGCAATTTTTGTAGTTAGGCATCGGTTTAAATCCGATTTCAATCTCTTTTTTTAGCAAATCTTGTGTTTTTAGGACATCAATATAATGTTGCTCAAATTGGTCTTCATCAATTTCCTGCTTAATTATTTTCATATCAGATGGGTCTTTACTATTAAAAACCCAAAAATAAAATGGCAAATCCATTCCCATAACATCCCGTGCAAGCAATCTATAATGTACCCCTTGGATCATAATGTTTTCTTTTGTAGGTAGAGCTTCTGTGTTCCAACCTAAATCGCTCCACTTATCTTCCATTAGTCCAGAATATTTCAAATCAATAATTGCAGGGCTACCATCCATTTCTACCAACAAATCTAATAAGCCAGTCATATTCTCATTTTGCAATAGATATGACTTTTCCAAAATCTTTATGTCGTAATGCTCAATGATTTGTTTAAAAAAATTGGCTGATTCAACTGCCCTCTTGTATGGAGCTGTAAGTTCTCCTTTCAGCGTTCTTTCTGGCTCTGGTGTTCCAGACCTTGGTACTGATCCAGTAGCAAGGTATTCAAAGTAAATACCTTCTGACATAGAATCCGAAGGTGGCACTATTAATGTTTTATCTACATATTTTGCTTTAAATAAAATACCGCAATTGTTTCCCTCGTAAACTTTATCCGATTTGCTATGGGTTGCATAATAATACTTCTTGAATTCTTTCATCAAGCTTTGACTTATTTTCATAAATATGGGGTTATTTCCAAAGAATAATTTTCTAGTTTATATTTATCTACTATTTCCTCAATAATTTGGTCTCTATGCAAAGTGCTTTTAAAAAATTTACCTTCCGTGAAATTTTCACTTATAATGTTCACATAACCAGTTATTCGTAAATTCTTTTGTTTGACATCAGGGCTAATAGACAAAAAAAATGATTTATGTTTAAATGGGTAAATCTTACTCCAATTTTTTATAATTGTTTTTCTATGCTCTTTTCCTTTATAAGTTTTACTATCTGATAAATTACCAAACACATCAGACAAATGTATTGTACCTGCTATCATAATCCAGATTTTAAAAATTCATCTAATGGCATCCAATTACTCGCAGATAAATTACCAACATAAACGTGCTTAATCTGATTTATGTTTTTTACAGTTTCTCCAAAGATTGGTAAACTCAAACTTTCTCCAATAACTTGTACCGATTGAAGTTCAGGTCTTAATTGAATAAGATAATTTAATTTTTGTCTTGCCTCAAGTTTATTATACGCTTCAATAACTATTGGCTTTTCAAAACCTAAAAAATTGTATTTATAAAATCTAATGCAATACTTTTCAACCGGGTAATTGAACATTATAGTTCATTTTTTTTCTTTAAAATTTCCTTTGTTAATACCTTTTCATTTATGTCCTTTAATTTTAGTTCATCGTAGAATTGATGCTCTACGCAAACATAAAACTCTTTTGTTATTGTATGTACAGATGGCTCCAGAGTAAACGCAAAATACAATGGCTTTTTATGACAATAGCCAACTTTTTGTGCGCCATTAAATTCAGTTGTAGTATTCCAAAAAGTACAATTTAAGCACCTTCTAATTATTGGGAATCCATTTCCATTCAAATATGTTTCTAATTCTTCTATTTCCATTTTTTCGTTTTTCATAAAATTACTCTAACTGTTTCATTAGTAGGTCTTTTTCTTGAAAAAATTCATTAACTAATTTACGATTATGTTCTGTATCTAAATAGTAAATGCAATCTGTTTTATAGCAAATAAAATCTTTGCCTAGCTTTTTCTTTACCTGTGTCATAAATTTGTAACAGGTATATCTTATCAAAGTATAAACTTCTCTCAATTCTTCATCTCCTTCAATAATAAACACATCTTCCGTAATTATACCACCAATAATTCTATTGTATTTTTTCTTACCACCCAAAGTGCTTAATGCCGCAAGTCTAACCTCTTTGAAATTATCTGGCAAACCTCTTTTGTAGGTTTTTTCAGTTATTATACCAAGATTAAACGCAATTCTCCAATATGCGTGGTTTAAATCTGTTCCAGTTATTCTATCATCCTCATCAAAATAAACATCTTCGTTAAATTCTATCTGCCCATATCTTTTGGGGAGCCGAATAGTATTATTCTCAAGATATACCTTTACATCTTTTTTTACCATTCCAAATAAAAACATACCTTTTTTAAATGAAGCTTGTTTTTTCTTTGTGAGTTTTGGAATAATATATGAGTACGATCCCCAAACAATTTCATCAGTAAAAACCCCTTTTTTTATAAGTCCATCTGCCGCCTCACTTTCCATTCTTTTAAGTAAAAAACTTCCGGCATTAGAAGGGGTATATTTAATTACTTTTTTTCGCATATCGCTTTATGTATTCAGGGATTGTATCTTTTTTGTAAGGTATAGGTTGTAGTTTACGATAATATTTTTCCCCAACATAAAAATACCATTTCTGTGGCGGTGGTATGTAAATAAACAACTCCTCTGCTTTCTTTTTTTTTGCCATTCTAAAAATCTTCTCCTTTCCCGTTAAGGTACATTTTAACTGGAACGTAAATTTTAGCCGAATAAATAAATTCGTTTTTGGAGATAACCTTATACCTTTCAATTCCTTTTGTTATTGCAGAAACAATAACTACATATTCATTGTCTTTGTGTGCTTTGCTAATTTTTTCAGCTTCTGCACAAGCTGTTTCTAATTTCATTATAAAGTAACGTTTATGTAATAGATATATCCTAATGAATCTTTAACCCGGAATATATAAACCCTATTTCTTTGAAGTCCATTCCAAGTTGTTTTATTTAAAGTCCAATTTGTAGTAGAATTTTTGCTAAAATAGTAAGGTGGTTTTCCTCCACTCGCTTGAAATGTTACTGAACTTTTAGTGTTTTTCAAAACAACCATACTTATTTTATCATACATAGTACATACAATTGGTTTTATACACTTTTTTGAATCCATAGTGTTGATTGTATGTTGTCCTGCAAAAACATTAAAAAAGGTATCTTTAGTTTGATAAGGACTGCCATCTAATGAAAATGTGTATGGAGGTGTGCCTCCAGATCCTATTACCTTTATAAACCCTCCTTCAAATTCTTGAGAATAACATTTTGTTGAAAACAACAAAACGATAGCCCCAATAAAAAAACCTAAAATAAATCCTTTCCAAAATTTTATTTTCATAATTTTTTCTTTTTTTATTGGTACAACAATTTTAGGACCATATTTAGTTCTAGTACCATCTCCAGCGTAATCTTTTATAGCAATTTTTCTCTCAAAAAATTCTGTAATTGTAATTCCTTTAGCTTCGCACTCCAAAATAATATTTGCGTATTTATCATAAGGCAATCTTAAAGAAACAACTTTAGTAGAAACTTTGGATTCTTTACTTTTCATAAAAATAGTTTTAAGTTATAAAGCGTTGTAATTTTTAAATAATATATCAAAAGCATCTTTGTATTGCTTTTCTGTAATTTTCCCGGCTTTTTTAAGTTTATTAAGTTTTTCAATCTCTAAAACTAAAATTTCCCTTGCCAATTTTGCGGCCTTATCTTGATCCTTTCTCTTGGACAATCGAGTAATTATTTTACTAAAGTTTTGTTTGGTATGCTCTACTGATTTTTTTGCCCTGGCTCGACCTTGTCTTTTTGCTGAAAGCCCTTTTATCTTCTTCTCAATAATACTTTTAACCTTTTTCTTCTTCGCTGTATTTTCTTTTGTTTTTGCTACCTCAAACTTGGTGGTATCAATATTTCCCATAGGGAATTGATTACCAGCCGCATCCATTTCAAACAACACAAAGTCCAAATAGTAATTATCTGGGTTGCCATTGTTTTTCTTATTTGGTCTTAACTTTTGATAACCACTAAAAAAGTATCTTCCACTTGTATTTGATGCTGGAATTCTTATATCTTCAACTATTGCTCTAACTCCACTTTTACTATAATCGTAATCCCTTGTATTGAATATTTTTGTTTCTCCAAATTGCCCTGCCGTTACCTTTACAAAAATACAATCAGGAACAATTTCGGAAATCGTTTCATCTAATGCAAACCACTCAACGTAACCATATTCAGCACCTACATCAATAAAGTTTAAGTCGCAAATCTCTTTAGGTGGTATCTTATTGATACTTGAATTGATTGCATTGTTTATTGGCTTTAAACGAAGTTTAGATTTGGGTACGCCTTTAAACTTTGGTAGTATTTCTTCTTTAATTATTCTTTTCCTATCCTTGTAAGATAGTTTTCTTTCTGGCGGCAGTTTTTTATTCACTTTTGTGAACTGCTTGGAAATTACGCCATATATGGTAGTCTTACGTTTTGCCATTTTGAAAGGGAAACAAATTTATGAAAAAAAACAAAGGGCAGAGAAAAAAATTCTCTACCCTAATAAACAAAAACACACTATACAAAAACTAAAAACAAACTCTTGGATATTGGACATTTCAAAACGGGATAATTAAAATTTTTCATATGGTTGGTTTTATTTAAGATGTACAAGCACAATCAAATGCTGGTGCAATTTCAGATAAATCTACTGATTTAAAAAGATTATTTTGTGCTATTGCTTTCAAAGTTTTATAAGTAACATCTGGGAAATAAGTATGTCCCCCATACTTACCATTTTTTTGAGCTTCCTCCTCATCTGCAATCCATTTGTCTGCAAGTTCTGGGTAAGATGACAGAATATTTATAATGGCATTTTTCCCTTTCATAAAGCAAAGATCACAGTTTCCCAGTATTGATGGTATTTCAAGATTATAAGGTTTCTTTGACCAAAAATCATTAATCATAGGTTTTGTTATGCCTTGATCATAAAGAGGGAATTTATCAAATACTTTTTTGAAATTTTGTTTTCTCCGGGAAACCCTTAAAGGCTCATCGGCTCTAAAACCTATAAAGTTCTCAAAGGTAAGAACGCCGATACTTTTTAAATAACGCTTATTGGTCTTAATCTTTAATTCATCAGTACATATTCGCTTTACTCTATTAGGTACTATCTTATATTTTTTACGAGCTAATAAAGCATCAAATGGCTTTTCTTCGTTGTAATACTTAAGCCTTGTTATTGGAATATTTTCATACGCCTCAAAGTCATTGATAAACTTATAGGTTTTTTCGTGTTCCCGACCTGTATCGCAAAATATAACTAAATCTCCCTCACGATATTCGTGAATTGTCATATATGCAGATGTTTTTCCTCCGCTAAAATTAATTACTCTCTGCATCTTTTTTAATTTTAATTAGAATATAAAGTGTTGCTAAACAATAGGTAAATGTAACTATTTGAATAAAAAATGAAGAACTAAAATCCCCAATTATATACTGATAAAATGAATAAAGAAACAATACCAATTGTGAACAAACTAAAAAAAATAAAAGTTGAAATAAACTTTTCATAAAATCTCAATTTCTTCAATGTGAAAATTAAAACGATTGCCATATAAAGTGTTTTCAAAAAAAACAACACCTATCCAACCTTCTTTTCTACAACCTTTACTAAATGGATGTGTTGCCCTACCAGTTAAGTTTAAAAACTCGTTATCGCATTCATTCCCTAAATTTTTTGCAATTTTGATTATTGAATCAATAGGCACCTTAGTTTTACCGCAAAATTCCATTTCTATAAAATGCTTGTAATTTCAGAAATGTCCTCGTTTAAATCATCAATTGGAGTATCATCATCTATTTTAAATACAATACCATATTTTATAGAATATTTTTCTTGCACAGATAAAACCTTTGGACTTTCTTTTTCAAAGTAATGAATAAAAACACAATTTACAATTACAAGTAAATTATTTTCAGTAAGTTCATAAGTTGTGAAATCGCCATATTCATCTTCAATTTTATCAATTGTATCATCAATCATTTCTGGCGAATTACTTTTGAGATAATCAATAATGAGATCAATTTCATTTTTAGTCGATGGTCTGCTTTTTGGTTTTTTTGTTGAAATAGTTTCTTGTGGTTCTATTTTTTCCAAATCGCTAAAATTGATATAAGAAACCTCATATCCATCTCCATCAAAATCTTCTATTCTTCCTTGAAGAAATGTTTTATTGCCATCATACGCCAAAATTACTGCATCTACAATTTTTATTGGCTTGTCAATAATAATTTGCATAGGAAGTTTTGCTGCCTCAATAGCCTTTGCTTCTGAATTTTCTAAATCTAAATTTCTTTCTTGTTCTGCAATTAGCATTACGTTCTTAATTTTCAAAGATTTTTTCATTTTTATTTTTTTTAAGGTTTTACATTTTAAAAATCGTAATTTTTTGTAGGTTTCCTACACTTTATTTGCCAGTCGCTATTGTTTTTCTCACTAAAACCAAGACTTAACTTTGATTCTTTTCTTTTAAGCACTAAACCCTCATATAAATCTGTATCTACTATTGATTTATATAATTCACTAAAATTTCTTGAATATGAAGGAGCTTTAAAAATATTGTTGTATTTAGTAACGTTAAGGTGGTTAAAAGAAACAATTTTATTGCCTACAACTAAAGATGATGTTTGAGGTATGATAGTGTTAATGATATTCAATCTATCAACTAATTTAGTTCCAATTAAATAATCGTTATCGTGAACTAAAATATCAAAAATTACAAACTTTAGATTGAAAGGGGTTTCATCTTCTCCTTTTTTATTTTTATTTAAAAATTCTCCGGCGAGTACTAGCCAACCTTTGCAACCAGAATCTTGATATAAGCCACTAAAATCAATGTTATTATAATCGGAAGTAATTACGCCATTGTGCCTATTCATTACTCTAATAGTATTAGCACTCATAAATACTACGCAACAAGTTCCATTGTATTTTGGCTGGGCTATAAAAGTTCCGTTATCGTATTTTTCTAATTCGCTGTTTTGCGTTGTTCTTTCTGGTCTTGGGGGATAAATGTATCTGTATTCTTCGTACTTCATTTTATGGGTTTTTGGCAAATATATAACTATTGCATTAAAAAACAATAGTTGAAAAAAATATTTTACAAAAAAAAAGACAACCAATTTACGAATTTAAAGTATTTTTACTAAAGTTTAATTTTAAATAAATGACAACTCAAACACAAAGGCAAAAAATAACGAAAAATCTTACATCTTATTCAATAGGATTGGGGTTAATTGTTTTTCTTGTTATTGTGATAAAAAACTTAAAAAATGACAAAAAAAAATAAGATTTTATTGAGTATCGGTGTAGCAGGTTTGGCCACATATGCTTATTACAAATCAAGAAAAAAGCTTTTTACAAATTTTACCACAAATGAATACAATGGTTGCATAAGTGATTTTAATTCACATTTGCAACAATTAAACGCTCTAGTTGATCAGTGTATGAGAGAGCAACAAGCCCCCCCTGAATATTTAGAGAAATGCTGTATTACTAATGGGGGTATTTTTGTTAATGGAGTATGCACAGTGGAAGGTACTTTGGATTCAACTACTTTTTGTTGTGGTCAGTTAGGTGGAACTTTAAATGGTGGAACTTGCGTTGATCCAAATGCAACTCCAACACCACCAACTCCACCAACACCACCAACACCACCACCAGTAATTTGTGGAGCAAATCAAGTGCTTGTAAATGGAGTTTGCACTTGCCCATCTGGTTTTCATTGGGTAATAAGCACTACATCTACCGGAGGTGAGATAAGGACTTGCGATGCTGATTCAGCAACTCCTCCAACACCTCCAACACCCCCAACACCTCCAACACCACCAACACCCCCAACACCTCCAACACCACCAACACCAACACCCCCAGTTCCTCCTCCATTTTTCCCAAGATTCAGTTTACCAATTTTGCCTGGTATTCCTGCATCTGCCGGTAGTGGCGGCGGCGGTGGTGGTGGCGAAGAAGATAAGAAAAAAGATGATTTATTTGATTGGATTCCTTGGATTTTAGCCGGGATGACTACGGCATTGTCATTAGTTTCAGAACAAAAACAACAACAAGCATAATGAACAAAAAAATAAAATTAGCAATACTAATTAGCGTTCCAATTATAATTGGAGGGTATTTGCTTTTTAAAAAATCTAAGCCAAATACACAAATACAACCACCAACACCACCAGTACCACCGGTACCAGCACCAGCAGTATGCTCGGATTATAAAGTTTCTACGGTATCAAGTAACCTAAATGTTAGAAGCGGTCCAAGTACAACTTTTACTATCGTTAGTTCTGTTGCAAAAGATTCAATCATTTCTGTAAAATCAAGTACTACTGAAGGTTGGATGCAATTATGCGATGATAGTGGGTATGTGGCTTCTCTTTATTTAACAAAAAGTGTTTCTTTTAGTGGTGGACTAAAAGGACTAAAATTTTAAAAAAATGAACAAAAAAACAAAATTAGCATTTCTATTCGGTGTCCCAGTTATAATTGGGTTATACTTTATTTTTAAGCAAATTAAAAATAATAAAAAAGGCAAAATAGGGGAATATGTTCCACCTCCAACTCCAGAGCCAATAGTAATTCCAGCTCCAGCAACTTCAAATTGTAATTATCCTCTTAAAAAAGGTGTTTATAATTGCGATATGGTTAAACGACTTCAATGGGCATTAAACCATATTCCATATACTCAATATGATTCTACAACTAATTTAGTAAAATATAGACCATTAACAGAAGATGGTGACTTTGGTTCAAAAACACAAGCAGTATTGAGTGATTTTTGGCTTAATTCGCCATCAGCCCGAGCTAATGTAAATCAAGTTTCAACACAAGCAGAAATGGATGTTATATTAAGGTATGTTATTTCAGATCCTGCAGAATTTCAAGCGGCCGAAAACCCTTACGTTGTTGCACCACCTGCTCCAGAGCCACCAGTTGTTAATCCATTCCCAACTTATCCTTAAAAAAGAAAAAAATGAAAAAAAATATAATTATTGTATTAGCGATTAGTGTACCAGTATTATTAGGCATATATCTTTATAAAAAGAGATTAAAAAAATCAGGGCTTAATACTGGAGTTAGACGTACTCGCACCGGAAATAACGGAAATAATAACAATAATACTGCAAATGATAATGCAAGACAACAGATATATGATTTACAACAAGGACAAATATTGAGAGATAAATTTATTGCAGGTGGGATACTTAAAGAATCGGATTTGCCTAATTAAAAATAAAATAAAATGAATAAAAACACAAAAACAATACTTGCAGTAGCATTAGGGGCAGTAGCACTTTACTTGATATTTAAACCTACAAATGTAAAGGCAGGAGTTCCGGCTCCAGAAACTATTACGCCTCCAAACTTGCCAATAATACCAGGATCTTGTCCTGAAGGAGAACTGCCTTGTGCAAATTCGCCAGTTGGGGGAACTCCAAAATGTTATAACCCAAATGCAAGTTATCTAGTAAACCCTTGTAATGGTAAACCCAATGGAGTGAATATTTAAACAATGGTAGCAAACAAAAAGAAAATATTGTTGATACTAATATCGCTTTTAATAGGTGGTGGTATTTTGGCTTTAACAAGAAAAAAGAAGCCAAAGCCAACTCCTCCAAAGAGAAAGCCTGCAACAATAATAATACAACCCACTACGGGAGGTATTGATGCTTTTGCAGATTACCCTGCTGGTAATTATTTCTTTGTAAAAGATGGAGCGAAAATGTGGTCGTACCCTTCAACTATTGGATCTGATTTGATAAAAACTTATCAATATGGGGGCGATAGTGTAATTGGTTTGCAAACTGGGAATTTTAATGGAGAGGTTTGGATTCAGGTAGATGATTTTGATAATAATATTGGATGGGTTAAAGAATCTGATTTGTTTCAGAAAGATGAAAACGATTTAATAATTTTTGGCAACTAATTTTTAATTGGTGTGAGTAGTAAAAAATACATAAAAAATACTTTTTCGGATATAATAAAAAAATCTCAAAATGTAACTGATGCTATAATTAATTTAGGTTTAAAGCCAAGAGGTAGTAACTTTTTAACAATTAAAAAATACATTAAATTATATAAATTAGATACATCGCACTTTTTATCAAAAACACCAAAAGTATTAGAAAATTTAAAAAAAAGTAGAGATAGTAGAAAGCTAAATTTAGATGAAATATTGGTTCAAAATAGAGCATCGCTTCAAAACGATATAAATGATAGATAATAAAACTAAAATTGTTTTGGCTTTTGTTTTAATTCTGGCTGGAGTTAATTACTATTTATATTCAAAGCATATGAAAGAGCTTAAAGATTTAATTAATAAAAAATGATACCATACTTATTAGCTGCAGTAGGCGGGTACTTATTGGGAGATTCAATGAAAGATAGCGAAAAATTTGCTAAGGGGGGGAACATACAAGAATTATTACCAAAAGAAAAAATGCTTTCTTTATTGAAAAAAACTAAATTCAAAAGTTTTGATAGTTCTAAAATAAGTCAGGAATATTTTAATTATTATACATCAACATTTAACCCTTTTGATGATAGTTTTGCTCTTGAAATAAATGCAAACCCTTGTTTGATAATTATAAGGAAATATGATGATTATTATCAAGTAAAAATTGGTGAAAATACAGGATGGGTGGGAGGCATATTATTTCCTTATTGGGATTACATTTTTGAAATACCAACTATAAATTATGAAGAATTTGAAAAAGGTTTAAATAAGGTAGTTTCAGATGATAGAGTTGTTTTATATACGGAGAAATACGGAGAGTATAAAATATATTTTGTAGGGAGTTTAGAAGATGCAATAGAATTTGCAAAAGAAAATGGATATAAAAAAGTAAATGATAATGGTATGTATGGTATGTATTTTTCTAAAGTGGTTGGTGGTAAAGTGGTTGGTGGTATTTTACAAATAGGTACTTTTACTGATAGACAAATAGAATATTTTGGAGGAATTAGGGAATTTGAACCCATTTGGCTTTTTGAAAGTGGCGGATACCTTATTGGAGATTCAATGAAAGATAGCCAGAAATTTGCTAAAGGTGGTCAAGCAAAAGAAAGTTACTTACATATATTCAAGCTTAAATATCCAAACTACAACAAGATATATGTTTACGATGGAGATGAAACCCCAAGACTTTCTACTTTAGATGCGATGAACAAATTGGGTATTCAATTATATTCTAACTATGGAGTTTCTCCAACATCATATAAATACTCCGGAGTATCAAGCAGTTCAGACAAATACAAAAAATGGTATGAGTTAAAAAAGAAAGATTATACTGATGAAGAAGCGTATAAAATAGTATTTGAAGATACCCAAATAATGAAAGCCGGAGGGGAAGTTTATAAATTAGGCGATACTTGGAGTTATGTTTTTGATTATGATGGTATGCATTAAAAAAGTCAAATCATTCAATTCAAAAGAAGAAGCATTTTCTTTTTTATCTAACAAAGCAGGTAGAAAAGTAGAAACTAGAGAAGATTAATTTAAAAAAATAAACAAAATGATACAATACTTATTAGCAGCAATAGGTGGATACCTTATTGGAGATTCAATGAAAGATAGCCAGAAATTTGCCGATGGTGGCGAAACTGATGGCATATTTTATGGAGTAGTAGATAGTAATAATAAACTTGTTTTTCAGAGTAAAAATGAAAAAGAAGCAAAAATGGTTTCAAATACTTACGAAGGATCTATTGTAAAAAGTTATAAAGGGAAAGCGAAAATTCACAAATATGCTGATGGTGGCGAAACCGAAGATGATATGGAACTTCAGTTTATTGATTACAAAGGTAAAACGATAATGTTTGAGCCACATTTCAAGGAATATTTCAGTAATGATATTGAGTTCAAAACTCTTGATGAAGCAAAAAAATACATAGATGCTGGCTCTCCAGATCCTTCTTGGCAAAAATTTGCTTACTCTCAAGGGTTAATGGCTGATGGTGGCGATATTAAAAGAAATCATTTAGGAGTTGAAGATAGGACACGCCCCAAATTCCCTGATTTTTTAACAGAGGTAAAGTATGATGCTAAAACTGGGTCAAAAAGAAATAAAACTTATGTCTTTCACGATATTTGGAACAAAGGAGTATCTGAAAATTATTCTTGGGGTACAGATGAGGATTTAGAGTATATGCAAGAAAAAGGATTGGATTTCAAAGTTGTAGCCACATACGATAAGGGAGAAGAAATTACCAATGAAAGTGGAATGATGGCAAAAGGAGGCGATATAAGTATTGGAAATCCTTTGACTGAAGATAATGTTGATGGTGCAATAATTATGAATATTGCCAATCCAGAATGGGGAACTTGGAAAGTTTTAAGAAAATACGATGATAGAGTTTGGGAAATAAGAAGCAGTAATGGTAATACAACTACTCTTTTTCTAAATGAATTTAAGTTTTGGAAAAGAATAAATTACGCTGATGGAGGTATGATGGCTGATGGTGGCTCTGTAAAAAATGATGATGGTTATGTAGTTTATTTTGGAGTATTTAGAGGTAGAGGACTTACTCCGGTAATAACCGAATATTACGAAAATTTAGCCGATGCAGAGAAATCTGTTGAAGATAAGAAAGCAAAAAAAGAGAAAGGTTGGAAAGTAAAAGCTTTGAACAAAATGCCAGTAAATTCAGAGGTAAGAATGGGTAAAGACAATCCTAACTATGATAAAGTTGAAAACACTATTCATTCTGAAGAAAGAGTTACTGAATTTTTCAAAGGCAAGGATTCGTTTTACAAAAAAGATTTTTTTTGGGTTAAACCACAAGGGTATGAATGGGATAACTGGCAATTAGTGAAGAAATAAATCAATAATAATGTTTAAGAGAAAAGATTTAAAATACGATTTTAACGCTTTAGAGCCGTTTATTGACTATGCTACTATGGATGAGCATTACAACGCTCATTACAAAAAGTATATGGAAAATCTAAACGAAGCAATCGTTGAGGATGGGGTAGAAAATTTAACTATTGAGGGAATTATTAAAAGAGTAATTTCTATTGGATCAAAAAAACTTCGTAATAATGCTGGGGGTTTTTACAACCATCAACTTTATTTTGATAATATAAGTCCTAACAATAATGCCTACGAAAACGCCGGAGCAGATTTGAAAGCACTTATTGAAAAAGATTTCGGAAGTTTTCAGCAATTCAAAGCCAATTTCAGAAGTGCAGGTCTGGATGTTTTTGGCTCTGGATGGGTTTGGCTTGTCCTAATAGGAGATAAACTAAAAATTGTCAAAACTAAAAATCAAGACAATCCTTTAATGAGTTGTAATTGTAAGATTTTGTTAGGAATGGATGTTTGGGAACACGCATACTATCTTAAGCACAAAGCTGATCGTAAATCTTACATTGATGACTTTTTTAAGGTTATTGATTGGAAAATTGTAAGTGAAAGGGTATGAAAACATTAGGTATAACACAAGGCGATGTTATTTATTCAAATTGCATCGGAAATGAATTGTGCTATCATCTTGGAATAGTATATGAAAAGAATGGTGTGAAATATGTTTTTCACAACGCTCCTACTAATAGAAACCGATTTGGTGGAACAATTATTTACGAGCATATTGATGACTACTTAAAAGATAGATTTATTTTTGAGGTAGTAAAAACAAATGCAAAAAACGAGGATATTTTAAGAGTTTCTAAAAATTGCCGGAGCGAAATATGGGATAGCTTTACCTTTAATTGTGAAGATTACGTTGTAGAGGTAGTGCAAGGAGAAAGGCAATCAGATTTGAGAGATATTTGGCGATTAAGTGCGTTTGGATTAGCATTGATTAGTGTTTGTTAAAATATTAAATCCCTAAAAACTAAAAACTAAAACCGAAACCAAATGAAAAAACTACTAAACGGAGTTAAATCCCTACTATCTGACGAAAGAGGTTCAATATCCTCAAAACGATTTGTTGGAATTATTTGTGCATTATTTTTATGTGTTACGCTTTATCAAAATTCTTTTAGTGAGGAACATATTGCTCCTTCAGCACCACTTGTAGAAAGTGTAGCAGCATTAGCCGCTGCTTGCCTTGGATTAACTTCGTTGGATAAGATTTTTGGTAAAGTGCAAGGTGGTAGTGATGGTAATGCACCAAATGAGCCAATTTAATCTAATTTTATGAAAAACTTAAGCAAGGAGGAACTATTAAGTCGGCTTGAAGCTATTAATAGAAGCAATGCAATTATTTATTTTGACTTAGGTGGTATCATTTTGGGTGTAAACGATATTTTTTTGGAAGCAATGGGATATCGAGCCGATGAACATCAAGAAATAATTGGTAAGCATCATAGCATATTTGTATGTGAAGATTATGCAAAATCATCTGAGTATGAGAAATTTTGGGATATATTAAAAAGTGGTAAGTATTATAAAGGAGAATTTGAAAGAGTAAAAAGAGATGGTACTCTTATCAACTTACAAGCGACATACAATCCTATTTTTGATGATAGTGGTAAGATTACTAAAATAATGAAAGTTGCTACTGACATCACCGCTATTGTAGAAAGTAAAAAACAATTAGAAGCAATTAACCGAAGTACAGCAAGTATTACTTTTAATGTTGATGGTTTTATTTTAGATGCGAATACTATGTTTTTAGAAGCTATGGGTTATAAACCTAAAGAAAAAAATCAAATAATAGGAAAACACCATAGCATATTTGTTACTTATGAGTATTCAATAACAGATGATTACAAAAAATTTTGGGATACATTAAGGAATGGTAAATTTTTTCAAGGAGTTTTTGAAAGAAAAAAAGTAGATGGTACTATCATTTATTTACAAGCAACTTACAATCCCATATTTGATAGTAAAGGTAATGTTACAAGTATAATCAAAATTGCTACTGATGTAACTGAAAATGTCTTAAGTAAAAATAAAATAGAGACACTTTCAAATAACTTACAGATAGAATTAGAAAATTCAACGAAACTTAAGAATTCAATAGAAATAGAAAAAAACGCCGCTTTGAATGATTTAGACGTAATGATAAAAAAGAGTCAAAGCGAGTTAATAAAAGTGATAGTAAAATGTGCTTTATCGGTAATTATAGGAGTAGGAGTTGTTACAACTATACTATATTGGATGGCTATGGTTACTGGAAAAGAAACACAAATTATTGGTTCAACCTGGAGCAATATGTTTAGTGTATTGCTTACAAACGCATTTTCAATAGTTGGAACAATTATGGGTATCAAATATGCTACTCAAGATAATAGTAATGGTAAAGAAAAAAAATAACTATTTTTAAAATAAAAACAAAAAAATGAATACATCAAACTTAAAAGTATCTCCGGCAGTATTGCTTGAAATTCCAGCAGTTGCCGAAAAATTTGGCGTAACAACACCATTGAGATTAGCACACTTTCTTGCACAATGTTCGCACGAATCAGCAAATTTTACTGCATTAAGAGAAAATTTGAATTATAGTGCAGATGGGTTAAGAAAGATTTTTGGCAAATATTTTCCTACCGATGCTTTGGCCGCCCAATATGCTCGTCAACCAGAAAAGATTGCCAACAGAGTTTATTCAAGCCGTATGGGTAATGGCGATGAAGCATCTGGCGATGGGTTTAAGTTTCGTGGCAGAGGTTATATTCAATTGACCGGGAAAGAAAATTACGCTGCGTTTGATAAGATTGTAGAAGAAGATATTTTGGCTAACCCAGATTTAGTGGCTACTAAATATCCTTTACTATCAGCGGCTTTCTTTTTCAATAAAAATAACTTATGGGCTATTTGTGATAAAGGCGATAGCATTGATGTAGTTACTATGGTAACTAAGAGGGTAAATGGTGGAACGCACGGACTTGAAGACCGAATTAATAAATTCAGATTATTTAACTCATCTTTAAATGCTTAAATTTATGGCAGATGTTGGAGGTATTGGTTTTAAACAATTTGCAAAAGAGCCAATAAAAGCAATTCTTTTTATATTGTTGTTAGCAGTTGGTTATTTGTATGTTGACCAAAAATTATTTTATAATGCTCAAATACAGGCGCAAGGGATTAAGATTCAAAAATTAGAATTAAAGATTGATCAGTTGACAGAGCAATTAAGAAAAAGTGATAGCACATATAGTGCTGCTGCTTCAAAAATAGCAACATTGCAACAACTTGGTAAAATCAAATAAAAATGAAAAATATACTCTTAATTGTAATATTACTAGCAAGTTGTAATAATAGAAATGAGGAGGAGTTGATGAAAATCGAAATAGTAGATTCATCTGAAATCGTATTGAATAGAGCAGATAGCGTATTAGAGCAACACGATAGAATAAAAGAACAAAATTTGAAATTGTTAAATGAAGTAATAAAAAAATATAGCGATACATTAAAATAATAAATGTTTAATTCAAGTAATCAAATAATAGTAGTAATAGCCGTATTAATTGGTATGATTTTTATATCAGCAAGTGTTTGGTATGTAAATAGGTTATTCGTATCAAAGACAAAAGATTTGCTTGTAAGATTTATTTTACTGGTATTTGGTGCGTTGGTTGCTGTTTTTATTGTAGATAAAGTAATTGCTTTTGGTATGCCGTTGTTGTCAGTCCAACAGAATGAAAATCTATTTGATTTGATAAAAACGCTTACTTTAATGATATTCAGTTATTATTTCGGAACGCAAAAAAGCGAAAAAAAGGACAATGAATTAGAATAAATGAATATTGATGATGTTATAAAATGTTATGGTAGGTTTATTAAATCTGAAATTTACTTTTATGATAAAGATTCTTATGTTGTTGATGAAGTTTATCAAAAAGTAATTATCAAGTTGTGGCAAAAATCTCCAGAAACTATTAATTATGCTTTTTTATCAAAACTTGTAAAATTTACATTTATTGATAATTATAGGAGAAATAAAAGACACCTAAATTATGTGCCAATTGAGTGGAGTAATGTATCGGATTACAATGCAACCGATTATGTTTCTAAAAAAGAAAATAAAAATGAATCCGATTTGTTTATGGAAAATTTTGTAAAAAAATTAGGCAATTTGACAGAAAGTCAAAGAGAGGTTATTTTATTGAGATTAGCAGGTTATAACTTTATTGAGATAGGTAAAATATTAAATATAACTCAAAACAACGCAATTTCTAAAATGCACTATGCTAAAAAAAATCTAACTAAATTATTAGCCAATAAAAAAATA